>ULQX01003060.1_pt1 | contig 150617 bp, 112 predicted proteins | sample 1954941 | NCBI WGS metagenome assembly ULQX01 (sample SAMEA4835667, study PRJEB28245) | human gut metagenome | biome: gut microbiome; material: fecal sample | place: Denmark | collected 2008
TTAGTTACTCAACTCTTAATTGGAGTTGAGTTTTTTTTTACATAATTTGTACTCATATTATATATGATAATCGTGAGTCAGGATAGGAGAGGAATGTAGTCATGGTTTTTAATGTTGGACAGGTTATAAAGATGAAGAAGGCACATCCTTGTGGGACAAACTCTTGGGAGATACTTCGAGTAGGAATGGATTTCAGATTGAGATGCACAGGCTGCAATCACCAGGTTATGGTTCCACGTAAACTTGTTGAGAAGAATTTCAAAGGATTTATATAGAAACAAGGGATTTATATAGAAATGATTAGCAGTAAATAAAAAAGAAGCAGAGTCTATTGGGTAATAATGGTGATCCTGCTTCTTTTTATATATAAGGTTTTTTGTGAGCTTTTATTGGGTATATCTCCATAATAGCTATACTCTCCTTTGGGAGGAGCACAGCCGCGGGGAGCGACTGTGCCAATTAAGGGATTGGGGGGTGTAGTCATACATGACTACAAAAGGGAGTAAATAACAAAAAATGTGATTGTCAAAATTCAAAATAAACATTAGCTTTTTTCACATATTATAATCTGTGTGTGTTTGCTTTCTGTTTACATCTTGATAATATGATAATTTCAGATTTATTTCAAGAGCTTTAGATGCTTTCAAGCCATATTGCCATATATGTTAGCGATTATGACTGTTTTTGACTGAAAAACGCCTTCAGAAACACTAAATAAGGATAACTAGAAGTTTGGAATGAATATATAATCACTTGTGAGCATAATAATTCAATAAAGTCATCATAAAAAAGAAAGTTGCGCACAATGGTGTTGCGCAGAGGATGCGATGTCAGTAACGTGAAAAATGCAATATGTAATAAAGGATCAACTGCGTGGAATTAAATGAGTGCAATAATAAAAAAGAAGGATCAACACTTTAGAGATGTTGATCCTTCTTTTTTATATAAGGTTTTTTGTGAGCGTGTGTTAACGAAACTATACTCTCCTTTGGGAGGAGCACAGCCGCGGGGGAGCGACTGTGCCAATTAAGGGATTGGGGGTGTAGTCATACAATGACTACAAAAAAAGGGAGTAAAAACAAAAAATTGTAATTGTCAAATTAAAAGTTTATCAATGCAATGCAAGAATTAAGCATGTGACCTTTCTTGATTGCAAATTGATAATATGACAAAAACTGTATTATTGCAATATCATTTGACGTTTTTCAGTCATAAAACCATATAAGTTGTTGATTTTGACTGTTTTCTTGATCGAAAATGATTGATATCAATTTAGTTTGATTAAAAATGTTATTTGTACTATCCAAAAGATATAAAACTGTGATATAACTTTAAATATATGCTTGCTAGTACATTATCTCACGATGTACTGTTATAAGTAGTTGCACATGATTGTGTACGTAAAAAAAAGATCAGGGAGGATCACAAATGAAGAGCAGTAAGAAAAATCTCATTGCTATTTGCGTGATAATATTTATTATCGCAGGACTGGGAATTGCATCAATATATGTTGATAAGATTCCATCACCATCAGAACATGCTACATTTTGGGCACTTGTACCGTCTGTTGTAGCTATATCACTAGCTCTTATAACGAAAGAGGTATATAGTTCTCTTTTTGTAGGAATAGTGATTGGAAGTGTGTTTGCTTCTAACTTTAGTTTCACGGGAACTATAACTAATGTGCTGCAGGAAGGCCTCATCGCACAGCTGTCGGATTCATATAATGTAGGCATACTTATATTCCTTGTTATATTGGGAGCTATAGTTGCACTTATGAACAAGGCAGGAGGTTCTAAAGCGTTTGGCGAGTGGGCGGCAACACATATTAAGACAAGACAGGGCGCACAGCTTTGTACAGTGCTTTTAGGAGTGCTTATATTTATCGACGATTATTTTAATTGTCTTACAGTTGGCAGTGTTATGAAGCCGGTTACAGATAAGCACAGGGTATCAAGAGCTAAATTTGCATATATTATAGATGCCACAGCAGCACCTATATGTATCATTGCTCCTATATCTTCGTGGGCGGCAGCTGTCAGTGGATTTGTAAAGGGCGAGGATGGATTTGGCCTTTTTATCAAGGCTATACCGTATAACTATTATTCATTTCTTACTCTTGTAATGATGGTAACTATGATAATCCTTAAGGTTGAGTTTGGACCGATGGAAAAGCATGAACTGAATGCGCTCAAGGGAGATCTTATCTCGGCAGGAGATGGTAAGAAAACTGTAACGGCAGAGGAGACAGATGTTGTGAATGCTAATGGCAAGGTCGTTGATCTTATCATACCGATCATCTGCCTTGTAATAAGCTGTGTAATCGGAATGATCTACACGGGTGGATTCTTTAGTGGAACAGGATTTGTTGAGGCTTTTTCAAACAGTGATGCTTCAGTTGGACTTGCAATAGGAAGTTTGTTTGGACTCATCATAACTATACTGTTATATGTATTAAGAGGTGTGCTTAGCTTCAATAAATGCATGGAGGCTATACCTGAAGGATTTAAAGCTATGGTACCAGCCATACTAATTCTTTCGTTTGCATGGACTCTTAAGGGTACAACAGATATGATGGGGGCAAAAGACTTTGTCCAGAATGCTTTGTCATTGTCGTCTGGTTCGCCAGACGGAAGCGGTGTTGCACTGCTTTGTTTCCTGCCGGCAATAATATTTATAGTTGGATGCTTTATGGCATTTGCAACAGGTACGTCATGGGGAACTTTTGGTATACTCATTCCTATAGTGTGTGCGGTGTTCGAGGGAACAGATTACAATATGATGATTATATCGATTTCTGCATGTATGGCAGGTGCTGTGTGTGGAGACCATTGCTCACCGATATCGGATACGACGATCATGGCTTCTGCGGGGGCGCAATGCAATCACGTAGATCATGTAGCTACACAGCTCCCTTATGCGATCGTTGCAGCGGTTATGTCATTTGTGGCATATGCCATAGTTGGTCCGATGACATATTATCTGCATGTTAAGTGGTTTGTTATGCTCCCTATATTCATCGCACTTATGATTGCTCTTGTGTTTGGGATCAAGGTCATCAAACGCAAGAACTCCCAGAGTTATGCGAATGCAAACACAAGTGTTGCAGATAGTGAGTAGGATTTGCGTAGATTGGACATTCAAATAAACATCTTAAACAAATTATAAAAAGGTATTGACTTATTATAGTTGATAAGCTATAGTGTAAGAGTAGAGTTTTCATTTATTTGAATCCTCTCTCCCCTCATTATGGTGGTCAGGTATCCCCTGACCACTTTTTATGTTTAAAGGTAAATTTTTGGCATGTGAGTAGTCAATAAGGCATAATTAAATAAATGTTCATATTTGTTCACTTGAGATAAATAACATTTAGGTATATTCTGAGGTGGAAACAGTAGATGACAAAAAATAGGGTTGCATAAAAACATTAAGAAAAGAGGATGGATATGCAGGATAACAAAGATATAACGAATGAAGAGATAAGTAGAGCGGCTTCTATAATAGGGAAAATGCTCGAATATTATAATGGAAAGGTTGTGGGACAGCCATATTTGGGGTATTCACTTCTGGTTGCCATGATGACTAATGGACATGTTTTGCTTGAATCGGTGCCGGGACTTGCGAAGACAACTGCCGCCAGAGTTATGACGGAGGCTGTGAATGGTACTTTTTCAAGAATACAGTGTACGCCTGATCTCATACCGAGCGATATAATAGGAACTCAGATATATAACATGTCTAATAATACATTTGAGGATAAGATAGGACCGGTATACTCAAATTTTGTGCTCCTGGATGAAATCAACAGATCAAGTGCAAAGACACAGAGTGCCATGTTGGAGGCTATGCAGGAGAGAGAGATAAGTATAGGCGGCAAGATATATAAACTTCCGGAGGTATTTGTGGTTATAGCTACCCAAAACCCGATAGAATCAGAGGGAACATATGTGCTGTCAGAGGCACAGCTTGACAGATTCCTTTTAAAAGAGACCATCACTTATCCCAGGGCGAATGATGAGATAGAGATTCTCAACAGGGTTGAATCAGGTGTATTTTCAGATAATACCCCAGTGGCTGGAATAGAGGACGTTATATTTCTTCAGGAATTGTGCAAGCGAGTGTATATGGATCCATCCATCAAGAAATATATAGTAGATATAGTACAGGCATCAAGAAATACGGACAAATTCATGAGACCTGAGATGGCTCAGTATGTGGCGATGGGTGCTAGTACAAGAGCTGCTATAGCGTTCATGGAAGTTGCAAAGGCTGTGGCACTCATTAATGGCAGGCGGTATTGCGTTCCAGATGATGTAAAAACTCTTAGATATTCTGTGCTCAGGCATAGGATTATGCTTACATTTGCTGCTATAGCAGATGAGGTTAATATTGAATCAATAATTGATGCTATTATAGGTGCGGTCAAGACCCCATAGAGTGTTGACAAGGCGCTATACATTGTGACGGAGAATGCTGTGATATGAAGATGACATATATACCAAAAATACAGGGTAATATGAAAGGTTATAAAACAATATACACGACCAGGGCAACGTCAAGAATAATAGACGGTTCATACAATTCCATATATAAGGGAAGAAGTATGAATTTTGATGAGCTTCGGGAGTATGTTGTTGGTGACGATATAAAGGATGTTGACTGGAAGGCTTCGTCAAGAAGCCAAAAGATTCTGGTCAGACAATATATTGCAGAGAAAAAGCACAACTTGATGCTCGTAATGGATGCTGGTAGGAAGATGCTGGCAAATGCCAATGAGACTCAGGAGAAGCGCGAGATCGCATTGATGGCTGCGGGAACTTTGGCGTATATGGTTGGCAGTAACGGAGATTTTGTAAGTTGTACATACGCTGCAAAGGATGGCGTAAAGCATTTCCCTTTTAAGACAGGTCTTATGAATGTGGAGAACATACTTGCTGCCTATAATAGTGATGTAAATATTGATTGCAGATCAGGAATATCTCAATCGTTGGAGTTCGTAATCAGAAACTTCAGACGCAGGATGATTATGCTTATTGTAACAGATGCAGAGGGAATCATGGAAATAGATGAGGGCCTTATCAGACAGCTTAAGGTCATTCATGACATTCTCCTTGTCAAGGTTTCAGATGCGGATGCGATGGGAAGACGTGTTTTTGATATGGAAAATGACATGTATATTCCGGATTTTTTCGGCAAAGATAAAAAGCTTGCCAGGATAGAAGGACAGAGACGTATGCAGCTTGAAATGCAGTGCAGTGATAAGTTAAAAAAACTTGGAGTATCATGTGTCTGCGTCTCAGAACTTGAGAATATAGAAGAGAGAATAGTTGATCTTCTAGGCAGACATAAAAATGAAAGTTCATTGAGATAGAAAGTGTAGGAGGATGTGCAATGGAAAGTTCAGTAGAGCTTCAGTCACCATTTTCATATGCGGTATGGCCTTTGGTATTGGCGGGATGTATCGCTGCCGCAGCGTTGTTGTTCTTTCTTATACTGAAATTTATTAAAATTTACAGGACCAAAAGAAATAATCTGAAAATAGTTGTAAAACCAGCTTTGGACATAAACGTTGTCAAGAATAAATATCTGAGTGAGCTTGCCGGAATTGACAGGGATTTCAGTATGGGGAAGGAAGATATAAGAGGTGCCTATCAGAGGATGAGTCAGTGTATAAGACAGTTTGTGCATGCAGTTACAGGGATAAAGGTTCAAAATTATACCCTTCAGGATATAAGGAGACTTAATATGCCGATGCTGTACGCACTTGTGGCTGAGTATTATGCGCCGGAATTTGCAAGAAAATCCGAGGGTGATGTGAGAAATTCACTTGATAAGACAAGGAGTTTGATAGAGAGATGGCGATAAAATATCATTGGGTCATATATGTAGGAGCAGTCCTTGTGTCAGTTATGATGATATTTGTATGTGTAAAGAGCAGGCGCAGGGATGTCTATGCCGGTGGCAAACGGGTTGCGGGTGTCTTATATTCAGAGGATGAAAAATACTATAAGAAGAAATTATACTTATATAGATATGGTATTATAGTAACACTTGTTCTGAGTGCAATGACTGTGGGTATGGCGTTTCTTTTAATGGCCAGACCATATACAAATGAGCGCGTACAAGATGATAAGTATTGCAGAGATATAATACTGTGCATAGATATTTCTACATCTGTTGACTATCTGAATGAGAATCTTTTGGAAAAACTCAAGAACACTGTGGATGAACTGCAGGGAGAAAGATTTGGAATAGTTCTTTTTAATACAAGTCCTGTTTTGCTGACTCCACTTACTGACGATTACGAGTACGTGAAGGATCAACTTGATCTTATAGCAAAGTGCCTTGACAGCAGGAACTCCCTGGATCTTGGCAGGGCATTTTCTACGTCGGGCGACTGGCTCTATTATGATGCATACATAACATCAGGCACACTTGTCGGAAATGAGGAAAGAGGGAGTTCACTGATAGGAGATGGTCTGGCGGCTGCGGCCGGTGATTTCTCTGACAGAGAAAGTGACAGCAAGAGAACAAAAGTGGTGATTTTCTCAACTGATAATGATATACAGGGAACACCGATAGCGACGCTGGATGAGGCTGCGGATATATGCAAAGACAACAATGTGACCGTATTTGGTGTTGGAACAAAGGAGATGACTGATGAGAACCGTGAAGCTATGAAAACTGCGGTGGAGAAAACAGGAGGTCAGTTTTATCTCGAAGAGGAGTCCGGATCATTTTCGGATATTGTTTCTTCTATAGAGAATATGAGTAAGAGCCTTGTGAAGGTGAAGACTATGGATGTGGAAACTCCTGAACTTGAGTTCCCATTTGTGATGATGCTGATAACTTTTATGCTTATGCTGGGAATATGCAGATGGCTGAGATTATAGACATGAAATGAGAGTAACAGAGATGAGAATAGATCCTATAATTCCAATTTGGCTGATGGCAATAGTGTGCGCTGCAATGCTTCTTCTTAGGCGAAATAGCTGGAAGGCATATGTCCGTCAGATAGTTGCCATTATATTGATATTTTGTGTGAATCTGAGAATTATGATTCCAAGTGACAATGTAACTGCAACTACTCAGGAACTTGATACATATGTGCTTTTTGTTGTGGATGACACATTGAGTATGCTTGCAAGGGATTACGATGGCGACACAGAGCGACTTACGGCGGTAAAGAATGATTGTGGAAAAATAATAGACAAAATGGATGGTGCTAAGTTTGCAGTTATTTCTTTTAATAATAATGCTAATCTCGTCGCACCGTATACTGACAATTCAGATTATGCAAAAAGTGTGATAGAAAGTCTCTATCCTCTTGAATCACTGTATGCCAAAGGCAGTTCTATGAACATTTGCAAGGATGTGATGACAGATACTTTGAAGCGGGCACATGAAAAAGGTGACGGGAATGTAATCGTGTTTTTTATAAGCGACGGAGAGATTACGAGTTCAGACAGCAGACTGGAGTCATTTGACGAAGCGTCGAAGTATGCAGACGGCGGTGCTGTTTTGGGATATGGAACTGAAAAGGGCGGCAGGATGTATGTGAAGTCGTATTACAGTGATCAGGAAGAGGTTATTCAGGATACATCGTCTTATCCATATAAGGATGCTGTTTCAAGAATTGATGAGAAGAATCTGAAACAGATAGCAGGAGATATCGGCGTGAAATACATCAATATGAATGATGGACAGAGCCAACTTGAAGATGTTGTAAATGGTGCGGTGAAAAATTCTGGCGGAGATTCTGCAAGCAGACAGGTCAGTGGATATGTGGATATATATTATATATTTGTGGCAGCATTTGCGGGACTCATGATATATGAATTCTGGAGTGTGAGAAAAAAGAATGTTAAGATATCGGAACAGTAAATCAGGTGAGAAAATGAAGATAGCGAAAAGAATAGTGGCTATCATTGGAATAGTCAGTGTTCTTGCATTTGCGGCGTTGCTTGTCAATTATATATGCGGTGAGCGTATGATAGACAGATACAACAAAAGAATATTTGAAAGCAGTACAGTTAATGCGTACCTGGGCTTTACACAGCCTTACATATATCACTACAACAAAGGTGATATATATTATAGTCAGGGTGATTATAAAGGGGCAGAGAATGAGTTTAAAAATGCGCTGAAGTGGAAAATTGGTGTGCCACAAGATTGTGAGATGAGGATAAACTATGCTCTGTCTATAGTAAAACAGATAGATCCGCAGACTGTGACAAAAGATAACCTGGATGAGACTATAGACCGTCTTGAGGAGGCGAAGGCAGCTCTTTTAAAAAATGGCTGTGCGCATGATGAAGATGAGAATGGACACAACAGCGATGCACAGACTTTAAAGAATGAGATAGACATGTTTGAGGAACAGCTGAGGCAGCAGGTGGCGCAGCCTGATGATCAGGATAAAAAGGATGACAATAAGGACAAAGACAGCAAAAAGGACAGTGATGAGAAGGAAGAGGACACGACAGATACTGATAAAAATGGTCAGATAAAGAAGCAGCTCCAGGATATTCAGAACGAGGGCCTTGAACAGAGAAATCAGGATATGGATTCATATGAAGCTTATAAAGATGGATATTCGTTCTATGACGGACAGACCTGGTAGGCAATATGAGAGCTCCAATGAGATGTTATTTTACGATATAGGTCACATTAATAGAAATTAAATATAAATATAAAACTTGCGAATTGACAGACTGCGGGGTATAATACTGCTAGTTATGGTCATTTGTGGCAGGGTATCCAATATAAGGAGAAAATGAACGAATAATGATTAATGAAGAGAAGGTCATATTGATGACCAAAATAGCCATGTACAAAGAGTCTCTGGGCCGGGAGGATCTGGAGAAAGGCAAATATTTCCAGAGCGATTATGTAAAGCTCAACTGTCTTAAGACTATAGTTTCTTCCACGGTGTTGTTTATTGTGGTTGCAGTTGCGTACATATATTATAATCTTGCGTCGATAATTGAGAAACTTACGGAGCTTGATTATTTTAAGCTTGCGGGCATGGTCGTAGGCGGGTATGCTGTGGTGTGTATCGGCTTTACACTGTTTGCGTGGGTGCTCTACACATATCGTTATATGAAGGCTAAGCCAAAACTCATCAAGTACAACCAGAATCTGAAAAAGTTGATAGAGTTTTATGAGAGAGAAGACAGGGCTAAGGCTACTGTAAGGAAGAGGAGGGCTAAGTAAACATGGCAACACTTCTGGGATTTCGTGACGGAATAAAGAATTTTTGCAGTAAATATGATAAGTTTGTATCCCCGCTGTGCAAGTTCATTCTTGCACTCGTGATGTTTGGTTCCATAGAGCATCTGACAGGATATAATTCAACTATAAGCAGTATGGTGATTGTACTGGCTGCAGCATTTGTGTGTGCATTTCTTTCGGCATCGCTGACACTTGCTATTGGCGGCGTGTATGCATGTGCACAGATTGCAAGTGCAAACTTGGAGTTGGGGATCACATTTGTTATCATATTCATTATAATGTACTGTGTTTATATAAGATTTTTTCCTAAGGCATCATGGCTGATAATGTTTATGCCATTTTTCTACATTATCAATTTTCCATATATAGTTCCACTCCTTGCTGGAATGATTGCGGGAGCTGCAGGAATGATACCGGCTGCATTTGGTTGTGTATTCTATTATTTTATGAAGTATACCGTAGATTATGTGGCGCTTAGTAAGACAACTGCATCAGAGGATATGATAGAGGGGTATAAGTATATATTCCAGCATCTTGTACAGGATAAGACACTGCTTCTCACAATTATAGTATTTGCTGTTGTGATAGTGCTTACCTATATCATATATAGAATGTCATTTTCATATTCGTGGTATGTTGCGATCATAACAGGCGGGGTGGTTGAGATTGTACTTTTCCTGGTGGGAACAATGTCGATGGAAGTTGAGATATCATTGGCAGGAGCATTGATCGGCAGCGTGCTTGCGATACTGGTAGCGATAGTTGTTCAGTTCTTCAAGACTGTTGTGGATTATTCAAGTGTTGAGAATACTCAGTTTGAAGATGACGAATATTATTATTATGTGAAGGCTGTTCCTAAGGTTATGAGCAATGTGGCGAAGCAGGCGCCGGCGAAAAAAGATTCGGTATCATCTGCTAAAACATATCAGTCAAGAACAGCATCCGATAGAGTAAATGGCAACAGAGCAAACAATATAAGAAAAAGTGATTCCTTTACCGGATCAACGAGATAGATACATTGAAACGAGAGTATATGTGACCTGACAAAGATGTCAGGTCATATTACTTTGTAGATTAATATTGACACTAAACAGACAGAGAGGAGGATTATATGGATAAGATCGCAACATTTATATCTACATATTTTGATTGGTTTTATATAACTATGCCAAGTACAGTGGATATGATTGAGATACTCATTCTGTCATTTTTCATATATAAGATAATGCTGTGGTTCAAAACCAGCAGAGCGTGGACGCTGCTGAAAGGAATTGTTCTTATAGTGCTGTTTACAGCAATAGCCGCGGTGTTTCAGTTCAACACAATTTTATATCTCTTGAAGAATGCATTCAGTGTGGGAATTATAGCTGTGGTAATCCTGTTCCAGCCGGAGTTCAGAAGAGGACTTGAGCAGCTAGGAAGAAAGAAAATTATTAATTATATAATACGTGACAATGAAGATGATGGCGTATTGTCAGAGAAGACTATATATGAGCTGGTGAAGACGGTTCAGGTTTTGTCTGCAAACAGAACGGGAGCGTTGATAGTTATAGAGAATGAAGTTGCTCTTGGCGAGTATATTGATACTGGTATTCCGATAGATGCTGTCGTGACAAACCAGCTTCTGCTGAACATATTTGAGCATAATACTCCACTTCACGACGGAGCTGTGATAATACGTAAGAACAGGGTCGTGTCAGCTACGTGCTACCTGCCGCTTTCAGCAAATGATTCTATAAATAAAGAGCTGGGAACAAGGCACAGAGCTGGTATAGGTATAAGTGAGGTTTCAGACAGTATGACACTGATAGTTTCAGAGGAGACCGGATCCATATCGATAGCTCAGGGCGGAGAACTGTTTAGGAATCTGGATACCGAGGGCGTGAGAAGACAGCTTCAGACTCTTTGCAAGGATTATAATGGCAGGAAAGTTCACAGGTCTTCAGGTATCAGACCGGTTAAAAAGAGAAGAAAGAGAGTTGTAATAGAAAATAAAGATAAAGCTTCCAGAAAGGAGGCTGAAGACAATGAGAGATAATACAACTGTTGTTAAGAAGAAAAAAAATAAACTGTTCAGCAATATAGGGCTGAAGCTGCTTGCGGTGCTGCTTGGTTTCATGGTCTGGCTGTTGGTACTTAACATCGATGATTCAGCTGTCACCAAGACAATAAGCAATGTTCCAATCAATCTGGTTAATACGGATGCTATAACAAATAGAAATCAGTTGTTCACCATAACCTCAGGTGATACTGTGGATGTGGTAGTAAAAGGCAGAAAGTCTATTATATCGGATCTCGATGCATCTGACTTCAAGGCAGTTGCTGATATGTCCAAGATATCCATAACTAATGCTGTACCAATTACTGTTGAAGCTGTCAACAATAGTATAGGGAAGAAGGTCAATATAACTGTTGTTGACAATGTCATGTCTGTTGAACTTGAGAACGAAAAGACAGTGTCGATACCGGTGACGGTGGTTACAACAGGAGAGGTTGCAAAGGGGTACACGGTGGGCAACAGTGTAGCGGCGCCAAATCTGATAACTATCAAGGGTGCAGCCAGTGTTGTGTCTAGTATTGACAGAGCTGAGGTGACCGTGAATACCAGTAATGCAAAGGATGACATCACGACTAACTGTACACCTGAGTTTGTGACCGCAGATGGTGAGAAGATATCAGACAAGACTTTATCATATGATGAGATATCAGTAGCCGTAACTGTTCCTGTATATAAGACTAAGAATATACCTGTAAGGATAAGTGTGAAGGGTGAACCTGATGACTCATATGCTGTTGCGTCTATAACTTATGTGCCTGAAACGGTAGATATAGGTGGAGATGCTGCTGTCATAAAGGATATAAACAGTCTGGAGATAAATGATGTGGACATCAGTGGATGTACAAGTGATGTTGAGACAACACTTGATGTATCAAAATATCTTCCGGATGGAGTAGTTGTTACAAGGGACAGCGCATATATCAATGTTAAGGTAGCCATAGAGAAATCTGTGACAAGAAATATTTCTGTGAAAGCCAGCGACGTAACGATAATGAATAAACAGTCTGGATATGATTATGAGATCATTACTGGAAGTGAGAGCGCTATTACGGTGAGTGGAATATCAAGTGAGGTTTCTAAGATCACAGCAAAAAATCTTGGCTTAATTGTAGATGCATCTAAGCTTTCAGAAGGTGAGAACACAGTCACGCTTGAAGTGGATGACGGTGATTACTATTCTGTGAACAGTCAGAGCACGGTTACAGTCAAGGTGACAGCAAAATAGAAGTAGACGTTGAAGCAGGGAGGTGCGTTATTGTGGATGTCAAAAAGATTGATGAACTGAGGAAGATAGTGGATGAATCGGACAATATAGTGTTTTTTGGTGGAGCAGGGGTATCCACAGAGAGTGGCATACCAGACTTTAGGAGTGTGGATGGATTGTACAATCAGACATATAAATATCCACCTGAGACGATAATAAGCCACAGTTTTTATCGCAGCAATCCGGAGGAATTTTACAGATTCTACAAGGATAAAATGATCTTTGCAGATGCAAAGCCGAATAAGGCACATATGAAATTGGCAGAACTTGAACAGCAAGGTAAGCTGAAAGCTGTCATCACGCAGAATATAGATGGCCTTCACCAAATGGCTGGCAGTAAGAATGTCATAGAACTTCATGGTTCTGTTCACAGAAATTACTGCGAAAAATGCCACAAGTTCTATGACCTGGAGTATATAGTGAAGTCAGAGGGCGTTCCGAGGTGCCAGGAATGCGGAGGTATAGTAAAGCCTGATGTTGTACTCTATGAGGAGGCTCTCGATGATGAGAATATGAGCCGGGCTCTCGATTATATATCACAGGCAGACACATTGATAATTGGAGGTACATCACTTGTCGTGTATCCGGCTGCCGGGCTTATAAGATATTTCAGAGGCAGAAAGCTGGTGGTTATCAATATGTCACCTACACAGAGTGACAGAAATGCCGATCTGCTGATCGCGGACAAGATTGGAGATGTGCTGGGAAGTATATGATGGCAAATAGTTGGTGTTAAATTAGCGAAGGAGATATTTATGTATTTTGAAAAATCAAAGGGATTTCCAAAAGATTTCTTGTGGGGCAGTGCATCAGCAGCCTATCAGGTTGAAGGGGCATGGAATGAGGATGGTAAAGGCCCTTCCAATTGGGATCAGTTTGTAAGAATCCCAGGCAAGACATTCCAGGCAACTACAGGTGATAAGGCAGTTGATCATTATCACAGATATAAAGAAGATATAGCTCTTATGGCAGAGATGGGACTCAAGACGTATAGATTTTCCATATCATGGCCGAGAATAATTCCAGACGGAAATGGTGAAGTGAATGAAAAGGGGCTTCAATTCTATGATGATCTTATAAATGAACTTGTGAAGTACGGTATTGTGCCGATGGTCACAGTATATCATTGGGATATGCCTCAGGCGCTGGAGGAGCAGTACCATGGATGGGAGAGCAGACGTATAGTAGATGATTTTACAAGATATGCAAAGGTTCTGTTTGAGAGATATAGCGACAGGGTGAAATATTGGATCATCATGAATGAGCAGAATGTGTTTACCGGACTTGGATGGAATGCGGGCATGCATCCTCCTGGAAAGGTTGATGACCAGAAGATGTTCTATCAGGTGAATCATCATGCATTCATGGCTCATGCAAAGAGCGTGATCGCACTAAAGAAGATTTGCCCTGAGGCAAAGGTTGGATCATCATTTGCGTATACACCGTCATATGCGTATGACAGGAAGCCTGAGAATGCCATGGCAAAGATGGACTATGATGATCTGAATAATTTCTATTGGATGGATGTGTATGCATATGGAAGGTACCCAAGAGCAGCAGTTGCATATCTGGACAGCAAAAATCTGACGCCTGAGATGGTGCCTGGAGATGAAGATATACTCAGAAAGGCTGCATCGCTTATCGATTTTATGGGAGTGAATTATTATCAGTCGTGCGTAGCTGAATATAATCCGATGGACGGAGTTGGAACGACCCATGAGATGAATACGACAGGTAAGAAGGGTACTGCGAAAGTGCAGGGAGTTCCGGGACTTTACAAGAACCCTGCAAATGAATTTCTGCCAACTACGGACTGGGATTGGACCATCGACCCTATGGGACTTCGTATGTGTTGCAGACAGATCACATCAAGATATGATCTCCCAATTGTGATATCTGAAAATGGACTCGGTGCATTTGACAAGTTTGAGGATGGAGAGATACACGACCCTTACAGGATAGATTATCTGAGACATCACATAGAAGAACTTAAGAAGGCCTGTGATGATGGCTGTCGTGTGCTTGCGTATTGCACATGGTCCTATACAGATCTGCTCAGCTGGCTCAACGGATATCAGAAGAGATATGGTTTCGTGTATGTTGACAGGGAAGAGGATGAGAACAGTGGTACTCTGAACAGATACAAGAAGGATTCATTCTACTGGTATAAGAAAGTTATAGAGACAAACGGTGAGGAATTGTAGAACCATGACCATATGAAGATATCATATGTAGAATAAGGTAAGGGCAGAACCGATATATGAGCATATCGGTTCTGCCTTATTTAATTTAGATTGTTTTTAGACAATCAGCAGGAGGGATGATGGTACACTGTATACATAAGATCAGGTGGGAGGTGTGGTATGAAGTATATTAGACTTATTTTGCTGGTGTGCATGGTCTCTATGCTGTGTTGTGGTTGTGGAGCCGGTGGGACGTCTGGTGAAGATGAAGCTGCGGCAACATTTATGGAGCATCAGAAAGCGCAATTGGATATTGGGAGAATATGCGGATTCGGAAAGGCTGGCGGTGAGTATATCTGTATAGGTGAGACTGAAAATGGGAGTTATGTCAAGGCGGCAGGCAGTGATCTGAATGGTGAGTTCCGACAGGAGAAGATGAATACGGACGATCTGTTGTCTGGAGATGACATGATATCTGCGGTTTATATAGATGACGATAAAAGTCTGTATCTGGCTGTGAGCAGTGTGAGAGAAGACGACAGCATAGTGAGCCGGATAGTTAAGGCCGGATCTGATGGCAGGACAGATGTACTTACAGATGGGATAGAGGGAAATGTAGACAGCATCAGACTGACGGCGGACGGAGACAGTTATGTGGCAGGTTGTTCAGGCGGCGTTATACAGAGCTGCACTATGGATGGAAAGATAAAATATACCATAGATGATGTTGATTACACTGATATATGTATTGCAGGCGACAAGCTGGTGGTTCTTGCTGAGAGAAATATTACTATATATTCGGTGGCTGATGGAAGTACGCTTGAAAGCATATCTTCATTTGACGATGCCATGGCGGAAGGCATGGAGGGGGCATTTTCTGAGAAAGGAAAGGATGCTCTCAGCTGCAGCAACATAATGAAATATAATGAAGACACTGACCAGATATTCATGATGCTCAGTACGGGATTGTTTGAATATAGATTATCTGACAAACTCGGAATAAGACTTGCCACATTAAAGGGCGGTGATAAAGTATATGAGCTTTTGGTGGATGACAAGGATACATTTGTGGCTGTTATGGGAAGCCAGGAAAGCGGGAAGAATATAGTCGTGTATTCGGCGGCTGATATGTATGAGGATCAGGCCGATGGACATAATGTACAGGAAAAATCCACAGTCACGCTGTATTCGTTGTATTATTCAGAGGCATATGAAAACATGATATCCTGGTACGAAGGCTCCCACTCAGATATGACAGTAGAGTATGTATGGGGCATCGATGATACAAATGGCATATCAGAAAGCGAGGCGATAAATTCGCTCAATACCCAGCTGCTTGCAAAAGAGGGGCCGGATGTGATCATCATGGATGGTCTGAATGTGAAGAGTTATGAGAATACCGGTGTCCTCATGGAGCTGTCACAGGTGGTGGATGAGATAAGAAATAATAATCCGGATTGTCTTGAAAAAGTAATGGACACATATAGAAATGAAGACAATTCGATATATGCTGTGCCGGCATATGAGTCATTTACTGCACTTGTAGGACCGGAAAATGAGATAAAAGGTGTGGATAATATACAGTCACTTGTGGCATATATGAACAGCCTGGACACGCCGACATCTGGCAATGATATGTCGTTTTATTATTGGGAATGCTATTTCGACACATTATATCCACTATATGCGTCAGATATAGTAGATATATATGGCGATTATGACAGGGATAAGCTCAAAGTTTTCCTTGAAGATCTTAAAGTGTTATATGATTCCGGTATGGACAGGACCACACAGGAGCAGATAGATGAATGGACAAATGCGGCTGGCACATACGACGAGCAGAAAAAGAAAGCGGTGAATACCACTTACATGAGAGATCTGTTTAACCGTGAGTGGTCAGGTAGAAGATTTGCTCTTGTAAATATGGCGACAACGGTTGAATTACAGTATTTTTACAGCGTAAAAGAAGACAGCATGGCAGGAAATGAGGCAAATACTGTCAATGAGGACTACGAGTATGAATTGTGGGGAAATGATGATGGCGCTGTATACGTGCCAAATACCATATTTGCCATAAATAATAAGGATGAGAACCGGGATGCTGCGATTAGATTTGTGGAGGATATGTTCAGCACTGATATGCAGAAACTGTATTACGGTGTGGAGTGTGGCAATCCGGTGAATATGTACGGTGTGAGGGCGGCAAATGAGATGGCGCTTGAGATGGGAACTCCCGGAGGTATTGTAAATGTGGGAGGGAACGATTATATGAATTGGTCATACTGGCGTACTGATGGATATCTTGAGGATTACATAAGTAAGCTGAGGCAGTTAAAGTCACCGTCAAATCCGGATGCCAGGATTCGCAGCATGATAAGAGCAGAGATAGCTGATTATCTTGAGGGGGGAGTGAGCATTGATGATACGGTGAGTGCCATTGACAGTCAGCTTGGAGTGTATCTCAGTGAGTAGACATATGATTGGGTTTTTGTGAAAATATGCGTGATTTATGAGGTAAACTAACCGTTTGGCTGGTTTACCTCGTTTGCTATATATAGTATAATTGTTGGATGAATTTTGCAGATGAATTGGTTTTCGGGAAAGGAAAGGGAGAATTATGAAAAAAGTGAGAGTATTGATGAGACTTATCACGGTATGTATCCTTGCCGTGGCGATGTTTTCAGTGAAGGGCACTTGGCTGGTTCGTGCTTCAGAGGGAGACGTGGCAGTTGTTGTTGATGGCGAAGGAACAGAGGTTGGATCATATGCGACACTTCCAGAAGCGTTTGTTGCATGTAGTAATGGGGATACAATACGTATATTGAGTGATATAAATGAGCCGGATCTTGCCATTGGATATAATCAGGGCGAGGATAATAAGCATATCATATTGGATCTCAATGGGAAAAGTGTGACACTTCAGATGTTGGAGGTTGATTATTCTTTATACATAATGAATGGTACTTTAACTGCTTCCATCTCAAATGGAAATATTTGTTTTACAAATGCTCTGCTCACGGTGTCAAATGTCAATATATATACGGATATGCTCAGTTGGATGACTGATGACGGAGTGAGTATAAAGAATGGATCAAATATTACACTTAACGGTTCGTCATGTTGGTTTGAAAAGTTATTTATGGACAAAAATTGCGTATTTTCAGTAAAGAATGGGAGCGGCGTTGGCAATTATGAGCACTTTGCAGATGGATTGGACGGTGTAAAGGATTTTCTTCCAGAAGGACTTTCAATAAAGAATACAACTATAATTGATGACGCTACGGGAGCTAAGGCTACGGATTTTGTACTTCGATATCGAAGCCTTTCTGATACATCAGAGATAGCAGTCAGCATAAATCCAAAGTCATATGTGTATGATGGCAAGGAAAAGAGACCGGCTGTGACGGTTTCATATGGTGGCAAGGATCTGACCGAGGGTGTAAGCTATTCCTGTGTATACACTGATAATATAAATGCGGGAACTGCAAAGGTCACGATCTCCGGAATGAATTCGCTGCATGGACAGATAGTGGAGAATTTCACTATAGATAAGGCAAAACAGAAAGCTCCTACAGGACTGGTTCCAATCGCAGAGACGGTGGACGGAAAGAATGATGGTCAGATATCAAATCTGACAAAGGCAATGGAATATAGTAAAGATAAAAAAAATTGGTCTGCATGTGCTGGCTCAGTAATGAAGAATCTTATGGATGGAAGTTACTATGTGAGATACAGTGAGACGAAAAATTACTATGCATCCCCTGCTGCAAAGGTCGTAGTAGGAAAGGGTAAAACACCGGCATCGAATGAGCCGACGACAGGTGATGTTACTACAGAAGCTCCAACAACAGAAAAACCGACGGCAGAAGAGCCTACAACCGGAGCGGCTACAACTGAAGAGCCTACAACAGGAGAACAGACAACTGAGGCTGTATCAACAGAAAAGCAGACAACAGATGCGACATCGACGGAGCAGACAACTACTGAGGGAACAAAGGCCACAACAGCTACTCCGAACACAGGAGATGACAGCAGTGTGGCATGGTTTATAATGCTCATGGCAGTCTGCCTTCTCGGAGCTGCAGGTGTGGTGGTATACAAGAAAGAGAGATAAAAAAATAATCATGAAATAAGTCTGTGAAGCCCTGCGACGTGGGCTTCACAAATTTTTTAACAAAATGTTAGCACTCGGTATTGACGAGTGCTAACAGGTGTGATATATTATCATCAGACAAGGGAAGTGATATAAATATCAGTTCCCTTGAATACTATAAATGATTAGTTGGGAATAAGGAGGTAAACAGCTATGGAGATGGATAAATACACACGTAAATCGTTGGAAGTTGTAGAAAAGGCCAAAGAAAAAGCTCTGGAGTACGACAATCAGGAACTTACGCAGATGCACCTTTTGGCTGGCTTGCTTGAGATAGATGACAGTTTGATAGCCAAGATATTTGAGAAGATGGGCGTGAATGTTACTGGTGCTGTGAATGCGGTAGAGGATAAGCTTGCAAGATTGCCGAAGGTCAGCGGTGGCAATATGTATGCCGGAAATAACTTTTCAAAGGCTCTCATCCAGGCAGAGAAGGAAGCAAAGCAGATGGGCGATACATATGTGTCTGTTGAGCATTTGTTCCTCGGTATGGTGGATAAGGCTGATTCGGATGTCAAGGAGCTTCTCAAAGGCTGGGGAGTAAGTAGGAATGCATTTCTCAAGGAACTTGCAGAGATCAGAGGCAACCACAAGGTGGACAGTGATGATCCGGAGAGCTCATATGAGGCGATGGAGAAGTTTGGATATGATCTGGTAGAGAGGGCAAGACAGCAGAAGCTTGACCCGGTAATCGGACGTGATGCCGAGATACGAAATGTAATCAGGATCCTGTCAAGGAAGACAAAGAACAATCCGGTGCTCATCGGTGAGCCTGGTGTAGGTAAGACTGCGGTTGTAGAGGGACTTGCACAGAGGATACTCAGAGGTGATGTGCCAGAGGGACTTAAGAACAAGAAGATATTTGCACTTGATATGGGAGCTCTTGTAGCTGGTGCAAAGTACAGAGGTGAATTTGAAGAGAGACTTAAGAATGTCCTTGATGAGGTGAAGAAGTCTGAGGGTGAAGTGATCATGTTCATCGATGAGCTTCACACTATCGTTGGAGCAGGCAAGACTGACGGTGCAATGGATGCGGGCAACATGCTTAAGCCTATGCTCGCCAGAGGTGAGCTGCATTGTATTGGTGCCACAACACTGAATGAGTACAGACAGTATATAGAGAAAGATGCGGCTCTTGAGAGACGTTTCCAGCCGGTTATGGTGGATGAACCAACCGTTGAGGATACCATATCTATCCTTCGAGGAATCAAGGAGAGATACGAAGTGTTCCATGGAGTTAAGATATCAGATGGTGCCCTTGTAAGCGCAGCGGTTCTTTCAAACAGATATATAACAGACAGATTCCTGCCAGATAAGGCCATAGATCTTGTTGATGAGGCGTGTGCCATGATCAAGACAGAGCTTGATTCAATGCCTGTTGAAGTGGATGAGATCACACGTAAGATAATGCAGCTGGAGATTGAGGAGACAGCCCTTAAGAAGGAGGAGGATAATCTGTCAAAGCAGAGACTGGCAGACCTTCAGGCTGAACTGGCAGAACTCAAGGATCAGGCAAATTCCCTGAAAGCAAAGTGGGAGAACGAAAAGGCTGCAGTTGAGAAGATAAGGATCCTCAAGGAAGAGATGGAGCAGGTCAAGGCTGATATTCAGGCTGCACAGAGAAATTATGATCTGAACAAGGCAGCAGAGCTTCAGTATGGTAAGCTTCCGGCAATCCAGAAAGAGCTTGCAGAGGCTGAGTCCACAGCTTCAGATAAGGAGAGGGAGCTTGTTCATGAGGTAGTTTCAGAAGATGAGATATCGAAGATCGTATCCAAGTGGACAGGAATTCCTGTTGCAAAGCTTACTGAGAGCGAGAAGAGCAAGACCCTCAATCTTGCCAGCGAACTCAAGAAGAGAGTTGTAGGTCAGGATGAAGCCGTTGACTACGTCAGCGATGCGATCATCAGATCAAAGGCGGGAATAAAGGATCCTAGCAAACCGATAGGTTCATTTATCTTCCTTGGACCAACCGGTGTTGGTAAGACAGAGCTTGCAAAAAGTCTTGCAGCGGCATTGTTTGACAATGAGCAGAACATGGTCCGTATTGATATGAGTGAATACATGGAAAAGCACAGTGTGTCAAGACTTATAGGAGCGCCTCCGGGATATGTAGGTTATGATGAAGGCGGTCAGCTGACAGAGGCTGTTCGTAGAAAGCCGTATTCGGTTGTCCTCTTTGATGAGATAGAGAAGGCACATCCGGATGTGTTCAATGTGCTCCTCCAGGTACTTGATGATGGACGTATCACGGATTCCCAGGGCAGAACGGTCGACTTTAAGAACACGATCATCATCATGACATCAAATATCGGTGGTGCGGATATAGCAGCTGCTGGCGGAGAGATCACAGATGAACTGAAGAATGATGTAATGGCTCAGCTAAAGAGCAGATTCAGACCTGAGTTTCTGAACCGTATCGATGAGATCATAACATTCAGGGCACTGTCCAAGGACAACATAAGTGGTATTGTTGATCTTCTTATGGCTGATCTCAACAGCAGACTGGCAGACAGAGAGATTGCGATCAAGCTTACGGAAAGCGCAAAGCAGCACATCATTGATCAGGGATATGATCAGGTGTATGGTGCAAGACCGCTCAAGAGATATCTGCAGAAGAATGTGGAGACACTGGTTGCAAAGATGATACTTGCTGGCAGCGTGAGCACACAGTCGGCTATAGTGATAGATTATGACGGCACTGACCTGAGGGCTGAGAATGAAAAATAAAATATTAACAACAGAGAGCATGTGCGCTATTATGAAAAGGAATAATATTACATTTTAGACATTATTTGTAAGAGAATAGTAGTAGTTTATTACCTGGTTTCATTTAATAATATACGTGTTTACTGGATGTAATAATTGACACGGGTCTGAACCGAGTATATGTTATATGGTTTGGATCCGTGTATTTTTCTGCATATTTAATAAGGGATAAATGTGTGGGTTGGTCAGATAAGCTGTAATATGTTATACTTATTGGTGTAGCTACATTCGCAGTGTAATGAGGAGGAAATAGTGAGTACGCAGATTGTTAAAATGAAAATAATGGAACTGGATAATTACTATTTTATCGCGAGGCCATGTGTGGATATAGCAGATCAGAAGGTGCAGGAGCTGGTGGAGAAAGCTGATGAGCATGTTCTGGACTTTGTTGGTATAGTATATGAGAATGTCGGACTGCCGGAGGGAGTGACATACGATAAGGAATTATTTCTTGGGAAGGATCCGGCATATGTTATGCTCGTGAGGAATATAGGCGCTGGATTATATAGAAAGGATTTTATAGAAAAAAATCATCTGGAGATTGGCGGTTCTGATGAGCTGTTTCCGGACATTTATCTGTTGTGGCAGGTGTTCACGAGCGCAGGCAGGGCAATGTGTGTAAGTGCAGCCATATGTGAAAAAGTTTATCGGGATACGGTATGGATAGATGACAGTCAGATGGCATTTACTGTAAACAGAGTATATGACAGGATAAAGGATATGCTCATGACTGACTGGAAATTGTGGCAGAAGTGGAAGGGATATTATTCATCTCAGAGATGGGCATGCTATTATGAATTGCTGCACTGGATGACGGAAGATGTTGGCTGGGAATTTGCAGAGAGAATGGCTGTGGAGTTCCACAGAAGCTATGAAAACGATGAAATAGATGAGAAACTGTTCTCTCTGGAGGAGCGGTCAAACCTTTATATTCTTGCCAAAGATCCGGGATATGTAAAAAGATTTTACCTTGGGAAAGTTATCCTGGATAAGAGAGTATATGACTGTAAGAACAAGGTAAATAATCTTGAAAAGGTTGTAGCTGAAAAAGACAGGATGATGCAGGCATAGAAGGAATCGTATGAACAGAGACTGGCACAGAAACAGGCAGAGCACGAGGAAATGTGCAGCAGACTGGAGCAGCAGAGACTGCTGGAGCTTGAACAGCAGAAACAGCAATATGAATCGTCAGTCACGTTCAAGGCTGGCCGGGTGATAATGTTTATTCCTTTGGGTATCAGAAGGTTAGTGCTCAGGATGATGAAAAAAGAGTAATCAGTAATATGCTATGAAAAATAGCGTGACATATGTGGAGAGAATGTATGGCAGTAGATGTATCTATAGTTGTAACTATATATAATGCGGAAGAATATATTGACAATTGCCTCGATATGCTGACGAAACAGACACTGAAGAATATAGAGATAATATGTGTTGATGACGGGTCTGCGGATGGATCCCTGGGAAGGCTTCAGGACTACAGCAGAAGGGATGAGCGTATAAGAGTGTTCACCGAGGAGAATAAGGGCGCCGGAGCAGCAAGAAACCGTGGACTTACAGAGGCGACTGGCAAGTACATGTTATTCCTGGATTGTGATGATTTCTTTGAACCGGATATGGTGCAGCTGGCATACGAGAAGGCAGAGGAGCAGGGAGCAGAAATCGTTATATACAAATCAGATCAGTACAATATGGACTCCGGCGAATTTGTATATGAGAACTGGGCTATGATAGAATGGGCACTTCCGCCATATGAACCGTTCGGTTATAGACAGATATCGACCAACATATTTAAGGCATTTGTCGGATGGGCGTGGGATAAGCTTTATCTAAGAGAGTTTGTAGTTAAGAATGATCTGAAATTTCAGGAACAGCGCACCACCAATGATGCACTCTTTGTGTTCAGCGCTCTGGTGCTTGCAGAGAAAATATCAACGGTTAGAAAGATACTTATCCATAGAAGAGTAGACACTGCGGATTCTCTTTCGAAGACCAGAGAAAAATCCTGGGATAACTTCTATAGGATGCTGCTTGCCCTCAGACAGTTTCTTAAGGACAGAGGAAAGTGGAATGAACTTGAGAAGGATTTTGTCAATTATGCATTACATTTTTCACTCTGGAATTACAATACACTGGCTGAGCCTACAAAAACAAAACTCAGAAATAAATTGGTGTCAGAGTGGTTTGAGGAGTTAGGTATAAGGCAGAGACATAAGGAATATTTCTACAATGAATATGAATATTCACAGTATGAAGCAATGTTAAAGCTGCAGGATACACCGTGAAATAAATAAAGTGGTGCAGTATAATAGCTTAAAAATATGCAAAAAGGCTGTTTGGTGTTGAAAAAGATCAGACATAAAGGATATAATATAAAATATTAAATTATGACGGAGGTAACATAGATGTTCAGTTTCGACGAGATTACAAAGGTGGACCCTGAGATAGCAGCGGCTATGACAGATGAGCTTAACAGACAGAATAACAACCTGGAGCTTATAGCTTCTGAGAATATTGTATCAAAGGCAGTTATGGCAGCCATGGGCAGCCACCTTACAAACAAGTATGCAGAGGGTTATCCTGGAAAGAGATATTACGGCGGATGTCAGTATGTTGATGTGGTAGAGGATCTTGCAAGAGAGAGGGCAAAGGAGTTATTTGGATGTGAATATGTGAATGTACAGCCACACTCAGGTGCACAGGCTAACATGGCAGTGTTCTTCGCCATTCTTAACCCTGGCGATACATTTATGGGTATGAATCTTGATCATGGCGGACATCTCACACATGGTTCACCGGTCAACATGTCTGGAAAATATTTCCACTGTGTTCCTTACGGTGTAAATGATGATGGATTCATAGATTATGATAAGGTGCTTGAGATCGCAAAGGAGTGCAAGCCAAAGCTCATTGTGGCAGGTGCTTCAGCATACGCCAGAGCGATAGATTTCAAGAGATTCAGAGAGATCGCTGATGAGGTTGGAGCATATCTCATGGTGGATATGGCACACATCGCAGGTCTTGTGGCAGCAGGTCTTCACATGAGCCCTATCCCATATGCACACGTAACAACTACTACAACTCACAAGACACTCCGTGGACCACGTGGCGGAATGATCATGTGCAGCAATGAGATCAATGAGAAGTTTAACTTCAACAAGGCAGTATTCCCTGGAATTCAGGGTGGCCCTCTTATGCATGTCATAGCTGGTAAGGCAGTATGTTTCAAGGAGGCACTCACACCTGAGTTTAAGGCATATCAGGAGCAGGTTGTAAAGAATGCAGCAGCCCTTGCTAAGGCACTTATGGCAAGAGGATTTGACATAGTATCAGGTGGTACAGACAATCACCTCATGCTCATGGATCTGAAGAGACTTGGACTTACTGGAAAGGAAGTTGAGAAGCTTCTTGATGAGGTACATATCACAGCGAATAAGAACACAGTTCCGAATGATCCTAAATCTCCATTTGTCACAAGCGGTATAAGACTTGGTACACCAGCAGTGACAACAAGAGGTGCAGATGAGGCTGATATGGAGGTTATAGCTGAGGCTATCAAGGCAGCAGTGCTTGACCATGACAAGGAGAAGGCCGAGGCACTTGTAAAGAGCATTGTTGAGAAGTATCCTCTGTATGCATAACAACAAATAAGCTGTATATAATATAGCGGAGCAGAAGAGCAGATAGTATATATTAAAGCGGCACGGATATTTCCGTGCCGCTTTTTAGGAGAGGAAAGTAGAAGGTGGATCAGGGAAAGAAATCTGGAAAAAGGAAAAAGGTAATTGTGTCAGCAGTGGTGTTGGTGATCATTATATTGGTCTCTTTCCCCGGACTGATAATGTGGACGGGAGAACATAAACTTTACAGCTCTGTCGGCGGGCAGACACCTGATCTTACTTCTGCAGGAATGACGGTTGATGATGATGGGGACGTTGTATGTGGGGGAAATCGCTACAGATATGATACTGACAACATCAATATACTTGTGATAGGCGTGGATGCGAGGGGGCGGGATAATACAGTCGGTCAGGGGGATGCACTTATGCTGGTGAGTATAAACAGCAGGGATCACAGCGTGAAATGTATCAGTGTAAACCGTGATTCGATTGCGCCTGTCAAAGTTTTTGGCGTGGCAGGGGATTATATAACAACTCAGAAAGTGCAGGCTGCTCTTGCGTATTCGTATGGCAAGGATGTTATGGACGGGTGCAGACTTACAAAGTTTACAGTGTCAAGGCTTATGATGGATATTCCTATACATGGCTGTGTATCTGTGGATTTTGATGATATAGCAGAACTTAACAGATTGGTCGGCGGTGTAACGTTGACCGCAGTTGAAGATGTGGAGAAAGCAGGCATACACATGGGGGACAGACTGACCTTGACAGATGAGCAGGCAATGTATTATGTCACTGAGAGAAATAGTGGATCTTCGGAGATTGGAACAAACAGCGCCCGTATGAAAAGACAAAAACAGTATGTGCTTTTGTGGTGTCAGGCTCTGCGGCAGAAGCTTGGACATAATATATCTGAACTCTGGTGTGCGTACAAATCTCTCGTTGACGTTGCAACGACAGATCTTACAACTTCGCAGTTGATCTATCTTGCTGTAGAATTTGAAAAGGCGGATATTGAAGATGAGGATATATATGAACTTCCTGGACAATACCGGAGGGAAAATTATTATGATGAATATATTGTGGATAGCGACAAGCTGGCGCAGATGATGTTGGAGATATTTTACGAGAAGGATGACTGACGAGATGGAAGAAGGATCGTTTGAAAGAGAAATAGAGGAAGCTGTTGCCCTGGCAGAGAAAATTCTTGCTGAAAACAACAAGGATGAGAGCGGGCATGCGCCGGAAATTGCATATCGGCCTGAAAAGATGCCGGGGGATTTGCCTGATTCTGATAGCGGTCACAATACAGTGGTTTGTGAAAATCTGATGGGATCTCACAGATTGATATGGCGGATTATATTTGCGTGCTCTGCAGTGGTGTGTATTTGCAGTGTGTTTTTAATAGTGAGATATGTGATAGGTCATACCCGGAGCCAGAAGGTAAATCAGAGGCTGCAGTCTATGGTAACGACAAAAGACATCGGTGCGGAGACAGAGGCAATGACCACAGATAATGAGAATAATTCAGATAATCCAAGTTATCCAGATCTTCAGGTGGATTTTGCAGCTTTGAGGTCTGTGAATAAGGATATATGTGCGTGGCTGTATATCCCGGGGACAGATGTGAATTATCCTGTAATGAAAGGCGGGGATAACAGTTATTACCTGACCCATGATGCGGATGGCAATTACAGTCCGGATGGATCGTTATTTGTGGACGTGGCAAACAGCACGAAGTTCACAGATTTTGATACAGTGATATATGGACATAATATGTCAAGCGGAACAATGTTCAAGACGCTCCATAACTATGAGGATGAGTCGTTCTGGAAAGATAATAGAAATATATATGTGTATATTCCCGGTGAAGTCCTAACATATCATGTTTTTGCGGCATACAGGACAAATGACAGGCACATATTCACATACAATGATTTCTCGGACAAAGATGTCAGAAAAAGTTATCTGGATGGCATATTTGACGAGAAATTTGACATGGGTACTGTTAAAAGTGACGATGATGTAGATGTTGATAGTTGCGTATTGACACTTTCAACATGTTGTGGAATGGATGGGAAAAGATGGCTTGTCCAGGCTGTAAAGGTAGCCAAGGACTCTGCAGGCAGATAGCATTGACAGGCAAAAATGTAATATTGCACAATTGACTGGCGGGGGATGGCATGATATTATCTGGATAAAAGGCGGTGTACGGGATGAGACACCGGGGTATACAAGGAGAGTTAGATATATGAGAGCAAAGATGGGGAAATTCAATGTATTGAGATCAAGGGCTGTTATCGCGATCATCGCTATTGCTATGACAGTTATGTATGGGACAACGGCATTTGCGAATGGCAGTCCAGATAATGGATATGAGACTGATTCGTCCAACATACTGGTGTCAGAGGCTGACACGTCTATACCTGATATATATGATCTTATGATGGGGGATGATCCTGCAAAGGTTCTGGATGATTCTGCTCTTGTGGGATATTCCACGCTGGCAGTATTTTCTGTGACAGCTATTGATGATTATGATTTCTCTGATATAGAGACAACGAAGATAAAGGGCGCATCAATTACCACAGATATGGATGTTCAGGTGAGATTTCTTCCTGCTGATGGTGCGTGGGAGAAGATAGAGTTTAGCGTAGAGAATGGCGTGCTGCTTGTAAAATTTCCATCTGAGGGGCAGTTCGCAGTGTTTGTAAAGGATGACATAGACATTGATGATGGAGATACAACTCAGGATGACAGCAATATAGCTGATCCGGGAAAGGCTCCACAGACAGGAGATGCACTTCCTATATATATTGGTATTGGGGTGATTGCACTCGGCGTAATTGCTGTATCATATAAGAAGATCAAAAAGTAATTGTACATAGATATTGAATATGGACAGAATAAAAGGACTTTTGCAGAAAATCTGTAAAAGTCCTTTTATGTTGTACAAAAAAGACAATGTGAAGATGAAATGGCTGGCAGCAGGTAAACATATACGTGAATTATTCATAAAACTCATTGAATAACACATTGATTTTTGGTAAAATTTTATATAAATAGGGCTATCAGACATTTTTGTATGATAGGGTATAACCATAAAAAGAAAGGCAGGGAGTAATTTATGAGAAGGATCAGATGTAGACGAATGATTGCGTTTATCATGTCATTTATTATGGCGTTGTCTGTTTTGTTTCAGACTGATATCGCAATAGGCGGATTTGCGGAGGCGATGGCCGCAGAGAGAGAGGGGGTGACAGCAACGCCAACCGATGCTGACGATTCAGCGCAGCTTGCTGATACGACAGCGATAGATCTGAATGCAGATGGATATTATTGTTATCTGAAGAATCTTCCAAACGGTAAGATATACACAGGTAAGGAGATCAAGATCAACAATAATATCGGCGTAAAAAAGATTGGGGACACAGCTGGAACTACGGCTTTGTCATCATCGTATTATACGATAACATATGAGAATAATATCAATGCGGGAACTGCAACAGCGATAGTTACTGGTAATCCTGAGATGAATTGTACTGGTACACTTAGCTGCACATTTCAGATAAGAAAAAAGACAATAACAAACAAGGCCTGGTTCTATCTTGACGGAACTGCATCGACAGACAGATACAGTGTAAATTCTGCAAAATATTACACTTATCAGGCTGGAGGTGTATATCCAAAGATATATGTCCGTTCATCGGCAACTGGCCCATTCCTTACTGAGGGAAAAGATTATACACTTTATTATGTCAATGTTGATGAGGCATCAGAGGTTATAAATGAACACATGGGCAATGGCCCGACGGTGACAGTATATCCTGTGAAAAATGGAAATTATGCAATAGGCGGAGACGATGAATATTTTGATATCTTTTATGGAATCAAACCGGCAAAGCTTGCTGATCAGATTGTTAATCTTGAGGGTGAGAGTTTTGTATATACAGGGAATCCGATAACCCCGAAGGTTGAGATCATAGATCCTACAAACAACGAAACCCTGATGGACTATGCAGATGTAGGTGAGGATGATTACGAATATAAAGTTACATATTCAAACAATACTGAACCTGGAACTGCGACAGTTACCATAACAGGATCGCCGAATAGGTTCGAGGGCACAATTACAAAAACATTTACCATACTTGAAAAGGGAAGCTCGGTAAAAAGTATTGCAGATGCAGATGCAGATATTGATGGTCAGATTGTATATGACAATACGTATAAGAAACCTGAGCCGGTGGTTACATATAAAGGAACCACACTTGTAAAGGGAAAAGATTACAAGATTTCATACTATACAAACAATAAAAATGCAACTACAGCCAAGAGTAAGGCCAGTGTGACTATATCTGGAATGGGCTCCTATACGGGATCCAAGACGATAAGTTTTGACATTGCACCAAGGTCTGTTGACAATCTTGAACTGACAGCTGCGGACGCTGTATATAATACTGCAAATAATATTGCAATTGCGGTTATCCCTACAGTTACAGTCAAGGATACTGGTCTTGGAACTACACTCTCTCTGGACAGTGAAGATTATAGTCTTGATTTCTCAGAGTACAGGGCTGCGAAAGATTTCAATGTTGGCGAACACAGCTTTAAACTTAAAGGATTTAACAACTATACCGGAATAAAAACAGGAACATTCAATATAGTTGCCACCAACATATCTTCAGCGGTGATATCCGTTGATCCTGTGGAGTATACAGGAACAGAGGTAAAGCCGGTTCCGTCAAAGGTGACATTTAATAATACTGTGCTTGTGGCGGGAAAAGATTATGAGATCAAAGGATATGAGAATAATGTGGAACTTGGAAAGGCTGCCAGAATCACTATAACAGGTAAGGGCAACTATAATGGATCGGCCACGGGAATGTTCACTATCATGACAAGCAAGACGGGCATGACAGATGTCACTATTCCAGACATAGGAAAGATGACTTATACGGGATCTCAGATCAAGCCGGATGTCACACTTACATATAATGGAACTGAGCTGATAGAGGGAACTGATTACACGGTGTCGTATGGGGCGAACCTTTCTCCAAAGGATACTGGATCTGTCACATTTACTGGAATTGGAGAATATGCAGGAAATGTGACAAAGACCTTTACCATTGCGGCAAAGGATATAAGCGCTAATGACGTAATTCTGACAAGAAACAAAGTAAACTATGAATATACAGGGTCACCAATAAAGCCTGATATAACTGTTACATATAATGGAATGGTTCTTCAGGATGAGGTTGACTATAAGGTTATGAATCTGTACACAGAGCCGGGTACATATAATATGGTAATAAGCGGTGCTGCTGGTTCTTCACCATATTTCTCCGGTATGAGGATATTCCAGATAGTAATCACCGCCCCAGCGGGTGAGATGTCAAAGCTGAATTATGCAGAGATACCTGATCAGTATTACACGGGATCAGAGATTGAGCCGGCACTCACTATAACAAACGGTGATTATACACTTAAAGAGAACAAGGATTATGTTGTCAAGACGAGAAAAGACAATACAGATGTAGGCGTTTCTACTATAGAGATAGAGGGAATGGGATCCTACAGCGGAACAAAGACTCTTGAGTTTAATATTATTCCTAAGCCTATAGAAGCCTGTGATATACAGGATATAGAAGATGCACCATACGAGATGGGATTTGATATAGAGCCTGCAGTGACTGTGAAGAATGGTTCAAATGAGCTTACACAGGGTGTTGATTACACCATTGAGTTTAAGAATAATATTGATGTCACAGATGAGGCTGAGGCCATCATCACAGCAAAGAGCAGCAACTACACCGGATCTGTGACGAAGCTGTTCAAGATAACACCAGTATCTATAGTAGCTACCGGAAACGGTGTGAGTATAACAAATGCAGATGTTACGCAGGAGTATACCGGATCCGTGATCAAACCTGCAATTGTTATAACCAGGTATTGGAACAATAAGAATTATACCCTGACCAGGGATGTTGATTATACAGTAGAATATGCAAACAACCTTGAGGTTACAGGTTCCGGAGAGAAGGCATCTGTAACGGTTACAGGTATAGGCAACTTCACCGGACAGAAGGTTATGAGATTTGAGATATCAAAGAAAGATATATATTCGTGTACCATAGATCCTGTTCCGGATCAGCAGTGGACTGGTGAAGCCATAACACCTGTTGTAAAGGTTTACAATGGGGATGTAGTGCTTGAAAAAGGTACTGATTACGATGTGGTGTTCAGCAATAACACTGATGTGGGAGAAGCTTCATATACCGTAAGTGGCAAGGGTAGTCATTATACAGGTAAAGTTACCAAGACATTCCAGATAACAAAAGAATTTATCGATATAGAGGATAATGACAAGATATCGATAACAGGGCTTGGAGATCAGACATATAATTTTGGAATTGATATCTCACCAAAGTTCACGCTCAGCTATGACGGCGTGGATATGGTGGCAAGGGAGGATTACTCCTACAGATTTACGGACAATAAGAACGTGGGAACTGCGACACTTACCGTGACAGGTATGGGCAGATTCAAGGGAACACTCACCTACACATTCAATATACTTCCATATGACATTTCGGATGACACACTTGTCCTTGAAAAAGGCGCATTCGAGTATACAGGAGCTGTGATCAAGCCGGCACCTGCATCAGTGATGTCGGGAGACAAGACGATCATCACGGATTTCTCTGGATTTGATGTTACATATGGAGAAAATACAAACGCAGGAAAAGGTGTTGTTGAGGTCACAGCAAGAGTTGGCGGTTCATTCACAGGAAAACTGAGCCAGACATTTGTAATATATAAGAAGAGTCTTACAGGTGCGGCTGTGACGGTGGAAGATGTCACATATACAGGAAAAGAACAGACACCGAAGGTTATAGTTACCTGCAAGGACGGAACAGTGGTTTCTGAAGATAGTTATGAGGTTTCCTACAAGGATAATATCAACGTAGGTACAGCTACAGTGACTGTAACGGCTGCAAAGGACGGCAACTACGAGGGCACTGCAAGCGGCAGTTTCAAGATAAATGGTCTGGATATCAGCAAGGCTTTGATAGCACCTGTCGAAGATCAGACATACACAGGATCTGAGATCAAACCGGATCTGACTATCACATACGGTGCGACAAAGCTTATAGAGGGTAAGGACTATACCATATCAGGTTATACAGACAATACGAATGTATCGACGGCTGATGTACCGGCAACCATCACAGTAAAAGGTGCGGGAGTATACGATGGCGAGATAAAGGTTGAATTCAATATCGTTCCGGCATCTATAGATGGGGCGGTGGTCGACGGCGTGGAGGAGAGCACTCAGTATACCGGATCAGCAATCACATTCACAGGTATAACAGTGACTGTCGGAGGCAGAAAGCTTACAACCGCTGATTATAGTATTGCATATAAGAATAACACTGATGCATCTACCACAGATAAATCTGCGTCAGTGATCGTAACAGGTAAGGGCAACTACACAGGAACAAAGACAGTGCTGTTTGAGATAACCAGCAAGGATATCAGCGGCTGCACTGCTGGAGCCATAGAGACCCAGACATATACAGGTAAAGAGATCAAGCCTGAAGTGACGGTAAAGGATGGCTCTAGAACTCTTGTAAAGGACAAGGATTACACTGTTTCCTACAGCAGCAATACAAATGTGACTACGGCATCATCAAAGGCTAAGGTGCTCATCACAGGAACCGGCAATTACAAGGGAAGCCTGACACTTACATTTGACATTGTGAAACAGGTAGTAAAACTTGGCGATGAGAATGTGGCTGATATAGAAGACCAGGTTTATCACATGGGCGACAGTATTGAGCCGGAAGTTGTGGTGACAGTTGGCGGCGAAGTGATACCTTCATCAGAGTATACAGTCACATATGTGAGAAATATTAATGTGGGAACTGCCACTGTTACGGTTACAGGACAGAATGAGTATGCGGGAACTGTTGTAAAGAACTTCAATATACTTCCGAGATCCATAGCCTCAGCAACCACATCAAAGAAATATTCCAGTGAATATTCACCTTCTGGAGTGACATTCACTGTGGACGGATTTGAACTGACAGTGGACGGAAAATCATACGAGATCACGGATATGAGTCAGTTCACTGCCACGCAGAAAGACACTGATAAAGCGGGAACAGCGACGATCACTGTCACAGCAAAGGCAGACACGAACTTTACAGGAAGCTTTACGATAAAAGCGACTATCACATCAGCAGGTATTACAGATGATGATGTGACGCTTGAGAACACTCAGTATACCTATACAGGAAGTGAAATCACTCCGGGAGCAGTTGTAAAACATGGAGGGGTAACACTTGTAAATGGTAAGGATTACACGGTTGGTTATGAAGATAACAAGGAGTGTTCAGACCAGGCAAAGGTTATAGTAAAGGGAACAGGCAACTATGCAGGAACTGTATCAAAGAATTTCACGATCGTTCCGGCAGATATAGAAAATGCGGTCGTTACGGCTGCCGAGCGTACATATACAGGTAAGCCACTTACAACCACAGTTACTGTTACACTTGGAGAAAAGATTCTTACAGAGGGTACGGATTATGTGGTCATCTACACAGAAGATTCAGTGACAAATGCTGGAAAGGGCAGGTTCACTGTAAAAGGACAGGGAAGTTACAGCGGAAGTGTAGATGGTTCATTCACCATCAAGTCTAAGAGCATAGCAGCAGAAGGCATCATTGTATCAGGTGTGGTTGACAAGCCATATACAGGATCACCTGCAACACAGGATATAACAGTGAGTGATGGCGATATAAAACTTGTACAGGATGTTGATTACACAGTTTCCTATGAGAATAATACGCAGGCATCGACGTCTGACAAAAAGGCAGCAGTTATCATAAGAGGTAAGGGCAATTATGACAGTGCGACTCAGCAGAGAATTGAATTCAGCATTGATAAGATAAGCCTTGCAGATGCAGTGGTTGATGGCGTTGAAGATAGCTGTGAGTACACAGGATCAGCCATAACATTTGACGGTATCTCAGTGAGCGTATCAGGAAGAACTCTTACAGCGGGTACTGATTATGTGATCAGCTATAAGAACAACAAGAATGTATCAACAGACAGCAAGAAGGCAGAGGTTGTAATATCCGCAGCGGATGGAAGCAACTATACAGGAAGTGTGGGCGTAACATTTACGATCACAGCGAGATCTATAGAGAAGTGTACTGTGTCTGACATAGAAGGCCAGATATACACGGGCAGCCCACTCACTCCAGCTGTTGAGGTTCGTGATGGACAGACAACTCTTGCCGAGGGAACGGATTACGACATAATTTATGATAACAATACGAATGTGACAACTGCTGATTCCATGGCAGAGGCTGTTATAACAGGTAAGGGCAATTACGCAGGAGCAGTCACAAAGAAATTTGCAATATCAAAGAGAGTTATAGACATAAGCAAGGCAGTTATAACCATAACTGATAAGGTTCCGGTTGAATACAATCCTGCCGGTGCTGCAGAGCCTGCAGTCACTGTTTCTCTCGGAGGAGAACTTCTTCCAGAGGATACATACATTGTGTCATATCAGAACAACAAAAATGCCGGAAAGGCAACTATCACAGTTACAGGTACCGGTGAGTACAAGGGTGTGGTTACTACAAACTTTGAGATCACACAGCTCGACATATCAGGTGGAGAGATAACCCTTGAGAACGACAGTTATGGGTATACCGGTGATGAGATAAAGCCAGCGGTTACAGGTATAACTGTGAGAGACATGGATATCACACCTGGAAGTGATTTCGATGTGGCATACAGCAGCAATGTGAAGGCAGGAAAGGCAGATGTAACTGTAACTGCCAGAGCAAACAGCAATTACAAGGGAATTATAAAAGGTCAGTTTACTATAACAGCTTCGGATATATCAGAGGCAAAGGTTCAGGCAGCAGATCAGGAATATACAGGATCAGAGCTTAAACCGGTAGTGACGGTATATGTTGGAGAGCGCAAGCTCGCAGCTGAAACTGACTACACAGTAGAGTATTCAGATAATATAAATGTGGGCAAGGCATCGATACTTGTCACAGGAACAGGCAACTATACAGGAACTGTGAAGGGTTCATTTGCCATCACAGAAAAGTCCATAGGCACGGCAGTTGTCACTGTGGCAGATCAGATATACACAGGTGAAAAGCTTACACCGGAAGTCATTGTCACATTGGACGGAAAGGTGCTTCCGGCTACAGAGTACGATACAGAGTACGCATCAAATGTAAACAAGGGCACTGCATATGTGACTGTCATAGGAAAGCATAACCACAGTGGCCAGGTTAAGAAGGCATTTGAGATAACAGCAATGGATATATCTGTATGTGATGTGGGGATAGCTGAATCTGTAAGTTACACAGGATCAGAGATAAAGCCTGACGTAACTGTAAAACTTGGAGACACTGTCCTTGAGAAGGGCACAGACTTTGAGGTAGAGTACAGCGACAATATAAATGTCACAACACAGGCGAAAAAGGCAAAGGCTGTCATAACAGGTTATGGCAATTTTACAGGCCGTAAGACTGTGACATTTGAGATCACTCCGGCTGACTTCGCAGCAGCAGTGATAAGTGGAATCCCTAAGAGTGTAAGATACACAGGAAAGAATGTGACTTTGTCAGGATATGAAGTGAAGATCGGTGATGTAAATCTCGCTGAGAATATTGATTATGTTGTCACCTATACAGATAACGTTGAGGTCGGCAAGGCGGCTGTAAAGTTTGCAGGTATAGGAAATTACAGCGGAGATCAGACTGTAGGATTTGAGATCACAAAGGCGGATATAAACGATTGTGATATTGTTTCTATCCCGGGACAGAAGTGGACCGGAAGTGAGATAAAGCCTGATGTGACTGTGAAGAATGGAAGTATCGTTCTTGTATCAGGAAAGGATTATACCGTAACATATGCAAACAACACAGATGTAACGGATAAAGCTGAGGCAGTCATAACAGGAAAGGGCAACTACGAAGGAAGCAAGACAGTACACTTCTCAATTTCGAGAAGCGTGGTGGACATCAGCACGGCTACAGTTTCAGCAGTCAAGGCACAGATTTACAACATGGGCAAAGCCATAACACCATCTGTGGATGTGATATGTTCAGGAATAAGCCTTAAGGAAGGCGTTGATTATACACTGGTTTATGAGGACAATATAAATGTCGGAACAGCCAGGATGATAATCACAGGTATGGGCTATTATTCAGGAACAAAGACAGTATACTTCACGATAAACGCATTTGATGTATCAAAGGGAAGCCTGAGGCTTGACAGCGACAGACTTGTATACACAGGAAAAGCACAGCAGCCACTTATAAGCGGAATAGTCATCTCGGATGATGTGGTGATAACTGATATGGACAGCTTTGATGTGGCATGCACAGACAATGTGAACGTGGGAACGGCAACGGTTGTCGTCACAGCAAAGACTGTAGGAAACTATACTGGCAGTGTAAGTGGTGAATTTGAGATCGTGGCAGATGATCTGTCAGAAGCTGTTGCAACTGCAGAAGATGCCGTATATCAGGGCACTGCTCTGACACCTGCTGTCAAGGTTTCATACAAGGGCAGCGTGCTCACCGAGGGCAAGGATTATAAGGTAAGCTACAGCAACAACGTAAAGGTTGGCAAGGGATCATTCCTTGTAACAGGTATAGGAAACTATTCAGGAAATGTGAGCGGAAGCTTCAATATAACTGAGAGAACCATCACAGATGCAGATGTGTATGTGGATGATCAGGTATATATAGGCAGAGAGATCACACCGGATGTGAAGGTTGTCCTTGGCGGAAAAACCCTCATGTCGGGAACTGATTACACAGTTTCATATGACAAGAATGAGAATGTCGGTATTGCAGTAGTAATAATAGAAGGTACTGGCAATTACAAGGGAAGAATTACAGATACATTTAAGATCACCCAGGCGGACATAGCTGATGCGGTCATATCTGCCATAGAGGATCAGACATACACAGGAAAGCCTGTGACACCTGTAGTATCTGTCAGCGCTGCTGATGGAACACAGTTAAATGTGGGAATTGATTACGAGATCACATATTCGGCAAATATGAATGTGACTACGGATGAACAGATGGCATACGCTGTCATCACAGGAAAGGGCAATTATGCCGGAACTGCTAAAGAGAAATTCAGGATACTTCCTAGATCACTTTCAGGTGCAGCGGTAAGCGGCTACAGTGATTCGGTTCCTTATACAGGCTCAGAGGTTACATTTGCTGATATAGTTGTTACATGCGCAGGTGAGGTCCTTACAGCAGACGCTGACTATACCGTGAAGTATGTCGGCAACAGTTCGGTCACAGCAGATGATGATACATACTTTGTTGTGACAGGCTGTGGCAATTACACTGGTGAAAAGACGGTACACTTCACGATCACAAAGAAGAATATCAGCGATTGTGATGCCCAGGAGATAGAGAGCCAGGTGTGGACAGGCAAGGAGATAAAGCCTGACGTAACTATTAAGAATGGAACTATACTTCTTGTAAATGGTGTCGATTATGACATCACATACTCAGCAAATGTTGCTGAGACAACAGACACTGCTAAGGCAAAGGCTGTTGTGACAGGTAAGGGCAATTACACTGGAAAGATAATAAAAGAATTTGTCATTGCAAGGAAGCTTATCGATATATCAGGTGCAAGCGTAAAGGCTATACCTGATCAGACATATGCATTTGGCAGAGATATAACACCAGCAGTCACAGTGACTCTGGACGGAAAGAATCTTGTGCTGGGCGAGGATTACAAAGTAGATTACTCAGACAATGTGAATGTGGGAACAGCCACGGTTACGATCACTGGAATCGGTGGTTACAACAAGTCATTACAGGCGAAGTTCAAGATCACACCGGAGGATATGAGCAAGGCAGTTATAACTCTTAAAGGAACTGCATTTGAGTACACGGGAGATGAGATCACACCTGCTGTTGTAAAACTTGCCATAGTAAATGGAGATAACACAGAGATCCTCACAGATCTTACACTGTTCGATGTGAAGTATGAGGACAATGTGAATGCCGGAACAGCAAAGGTATATGTATCGGCAGGAAAGAATGCAAACTTCACAGGAACAGCAGAGGGAAGCTTCGAGATAACACGCAAGAGCATAGCAGGGGCTGTGGTAAGCACCGGCGATGTGACATACACAGGAAAAGCAGTTGTTCCTGAGGTCAAGGTGGTTATCGGAGACAAAGAACTTGTAAACGGAACAGATTACACAGTAACAGTTTCAGAGAGTGTGGATGCCGGAACGGCAGAGTGCACGATCACAGGTAAGGGCAACTACGAAGGCGTGATAAAGCATACATTTGAGATCAAGGCGAGAAGCATTGCCGATGGAGAATGCAGCATACCATCACAGGTATATACAGGATATGCGATCACACCGGACGTTAAACTTGTGGTAGATGGCGTGGCTCTCAAAGAAGGAACTGATTACACCGTAACATACACTGATAACAAAGATGTGACATCAGATGACAAGAAGGCTACAGCAGTCATAAAGGCTATGGGCAATTACACAGGCCGTCTGATCGTAAACTTTGATATCACAGCGAAAAAACTGACAGCGGATGATATCGAAGATATAGCTGCGCAGGAGTACACCGGACATGCAATCGAGCCGGCACTTACTGTAAAGAACGGCGATGTCATTCTGGTGGCTGGCAGAGATTATGAAGTAACATACAGCAACAATATTGACAAGACGGTAGATGCAAGAGCAACTGTAAAGGGCAAGGGCAACTACCAGGGAACTGTTACAAAGGTATTTGAGATCTGCGGCGCAAGCATTGCAGATGCAGTGGTGCTTGGAGTTCCAGAAAGCGCAGTTTATACAGGAGACAGCATCACATTTGATGATATCTCAGTAGTGATGAAGGGCGAAACTCTGGTATACGGTTCTGATTATACAATAAGCTACGAGAACAATGTGAATGTAACCACAGCAGACAAGAAAGCATACGTTGTGGTTAAGGGAATCGATAACTATGGTGGGCAGATAAGAACATCATTTGACATCACACCAAAGAATCTTGAGACATGTAAGGTTGATGCCATCGAAGGCCAGATATATACAGGCAGTGAGGTGACACCTGATGTTACAGTAAGAGATGGTTTGAGGATCCTTGAAAAGGATACAGACTATACTGTAGACTATACAGACAATGTAAAGGTTGGCAAGAATGCAAAGGCGATCATCACAGGTAAGGGCAACTATACCGGATCACTCACTGCAGAGTTTACTATAGCAAAAGAGGTGCTTGATATCTCAAATGCACAGATAAGTGCTATAGCAGATCAGTATTATGATTTTGCTGCAGAGCTCACACCTGATGTGACAGTTAAGCTTGGCAGCAAGACTCTGATAAAGGATGTGGATTACAGTGTAACCTACACAGACAATGTAAATGTGGGAACCGCAACCGCTACAGTTAAGGGTATCAATCAGAATAAGGGAGAGGTAAGCCGTACATTTAAGATCCTCCCTGTAGATGTGACAGGAGCGGATATAACGCTCAGCCAGGATGCGTATGAGTACACAGGAAGCGCAGTCAGGGCAAAGATAGTATCAGTTACAGTGACAAGGAATGGAGTAAAGAGAGAGGTAACAGATCTCACGCCATTTGAGATCACATATGCTGACAATACAAATGTAGGAACTGCAACAGTTAAGACCCAGGCGATCGAGAATCAGGGATTTGTAGGAACTGCACAGAAGAACTTTAAGATAAGTGCGGCACTTATAGATTCTGCAGAGGTGACAGTCGGCAGTGCAGTATACACAGGAAAAGCAATAATTCCTGAGTGCAGTGTTGTGGCAGGTGGAAGGACACTTGCTCCTGGTGTTGATTACACAGTTACTGCTTCAGACAATGTAGATGTTACAGACAGTGCAAAGCTCACCATCAAGGGTATCGGAAACTATGCGGGCAGCGTGACAACTCAGTTTGTCATCAGTCCAAAGAGGATATCTCTTGCGGAGGTAAAAGCAGAGAGTGCGGAGTACACAGGAGCTCCTGTTGAGACAGCCGTGGAGGTTGTGCTTGACGGAATAACTCTTAAGAAGGATGTGGATTACACATTAAGCTACAGCGACAATGTTGATGTGACCACAGGTGCGGCAAAGGCTGTTGTCACTGTGACCGGTATCGGAAACTATACAGGTACAGTGAGCGGTGAGTTTGCGATAACACCTATGGATATATCAAAACTCAGTGTAGACGATATTCCAGCCCAGGTATTTGGCGGCAGCCAGGTATGTCCGGGAGTTGTCATCAGAAATGGAAAGATCACGCTCTCAGAGGGAGTTGATTACACAGTAGAGTATGAGAACAACAGTGCCGTGACAGATGAGGCAAAGGCTGTGATAACTGGTATTGGAAACTATACAGGTACAGTTACCAGAATATTTGAGATCAAGGCATACAGTATCGAGGATGCTGAGGTAAGCGGTATCACAGAGACAGTTGTCTATACAGGACAGAACATTGAGTTCACAGGAATAAAGGTTACTGTGAATGGAAGAGTTCTCGAAAAGGATGCAGATTATACTGTAAAATACGAGAACAACCTGAACGTCACAAAGGCAGATGCTCCGGCATATGTGGTGATAACAGGAACAGGAAACTATGGTGGACAGGTGAGAAAGTCATTTGCCATCACAGAGAAGAATATTGCAAGGTGCAGCGTGGATCCGATAGGAGGCCAGGTCTACACCGGAACAGAGGTGAAGCCAGAAGTTGTAGTCAGGGATGACACGAATGTTCTTACAGCCGGAACGGACTATACGGTGGAATACTCAAAAAACATTGATGTGACAGACAGAGCAGAGGTTACTATCACAGGTATCGGAAACTACAAGGGCAGTGTGAGTGTGACATTTACGATTGCCGAGCAGGTTGTAGATATATCGAAGGCTCAGATGAGCGAGGCCGCTGATCAGTATTACAACTTTGGTAATGCTATAAAACCTGAGGTTACACTGACATATGAGGGCAAGAAGCTCACACAGGATAAGGATTATGAACTTGTCTATATCAACAACGTTGATGAGGGAACAGCAACTATACAGGCAAATGGTATCAATAAGAATACGGGTTCTGTAAGCACGACATTTGCCATAAAGCCTATAGACATAACAAAGGCTGTTGCAGTGCTGGAGAATGATTCTTATGAGTACACCGGTTCTGCTGTAAAGCCTGATCTCAGCCTGATCACAGTAGACCGACAGGGAAAGTCAGAGACAGTTACATCATTTGATGCATTTGATATCGCATACAGTGATAACGAGAATGTGGGAACCGCAAAGGCAGTCATAACAGCCAGAAAGGGCAGTGGATTTACAGGAAGTGTAAGTGTGACATTTGTCATAACGGGAGTTGATATCTCGGATGCAGTTGTAAGTCCTGAAAATGTTGTATATACAGGAAGTGCAGTAAAGCCTGCATACACAGTAACACTCGGAGGCAAGAAGCTTGTGGCTGGCAGAGATTTCACAGCAGCATACACGGGCAATGTGAACGTTGGAAATGCCGCAATGGTTACTGTAACCGGAACCGGCAACTACAAGGGCAGTGCAGTTGGATACTTTGCGATCACGGCAAAGAGCCTTGCTGATGCGGATATCACGGTGGCTGACGCTGTGTACACAGGAAAGCCGATGACTCCGGCTGTGACTGTGACAGTGGATGGAGAGATCCTGAATGAGGATATCGATTACACTGTAACTTACAGCAACAACATAGATGCCACAACAGCAAAGGTAAAGGCTTCAGTGACAGTCAAGGGAACAGGCAACTACGAAGGCATGGCAGTTAAGACGTTCGATATTATGCCTAAGTCCATTGAAAATGCTGTTATCGGAGCTATTGAGAAACAGAAGTATACAGGAAGTGAGATAAGGCCGGATGTCCGCGTGACACTTGATAAGACAGTGCTTGTCGCGGGAGCAGATTATACAGTTACATATGAGAACAACATTGAGGCAGGAAATGCCGCAGTGGTAACTGTAACAGGTAAGGGCAATTACACAGGAAGCGTACAGGCTGAATTTGTAATTGAAAATGTAACTATAGAGGATGCTGAGATCACAGGAATAGATGAGAGTGTGGTTTATACAGGAAGGGAGATCACATTTGATGATATCCTCGTAACCATCGCTGGAAGAGCACTCTCAGATGATGAGGATTACACTGTAACCTACAGAAACAATATAAATGTGACAGACAAGGCAGAGGTAATAATAACAGGTAAGGGCAATTACAGCGGAGAAATAAGCAAGACATTTGCAATTACCGCAAAGGATATAAGCAAGTGTGATGCAGAGGCAATAAGTGGTCAGATATACACAGGCAAGGAGATCAAACCGGATGTAACGATCAGGGATGGTTCAAATGTGCTTAAGGCAGGAACTGACTACACTGTAACTTATAGCAACAATACTAAGGTTACAACGGCAGATTCCATGGCTTTGGTAACTGTGAAAGGCTGCGGCAACTATAAAGGAACACTCAGCATAAGATTTGCAATATCAAAGAATGTAACAGACATATCAAAGGCTGTTATCAGTAAGGTGGCAGACCAGCTCTACAATATGGGCCAGCCTCTCACCCCTGATGTGACAGTCACAAATGCAGGAAAGACTCTTGAACGTGGCGTTGATTATGCTATTTCATATGTGGACAACGTAGAAGAGGGAACAGCAACAGTCATTGCAAAGGGTATAAATGCATACACAGGCTCTGTATCTACGACATTCAAGATCGGTCCGGTGGATATAAGCGATGGACAGATAGCAATTGATGCAGCAACTTATATGTACACAGGAACAGCTGTAAAGCCTTCTGTTGTATCATTTACAGTAAAGAGGGCTGGAAGATCTGTTACACTTACAGATTACGATAATCTTGACATCAGTTACTCATCGAATACTGACGTGGGTACAGGAATTATCACGATCACAGCACTTCCGGGTGAAGGATTCACAGGAAGCGTAAGCAAGACATTTAAGATAGTTGGAGCGTCAGTGGAGAATGCGTCAGTGAAGGTGGACAACGGTGTATACACAGGAGAGGCTGTGACACCTGCATTCACTGTAAGTCTGGCTGGAAGAACACTCACAGAGGGTGTTGATTTCAGAGCTGATTTCAGCAACAACATCAATGTGACAGACAGCGCAGTTCTGACTATAACAGGTATTAATAACTACAGCGGAACGAAGACGGCAAGGTTCAGAATAAGTGCAAGGAAGCTCACAGATGCGGATATAAATGCTGCATCAGTGAGATATACAGGTTCACCTCTGACACCTTCAGTGACAGTCATCCTTGGAGGAGTAACCCTTGAGGAGGACAGAGACTTTACAGTTTCATACAGCGACAACGTGAACGTGACAACAGAGACGTCAAAGGCATCAGTTGTGGTTACAGGTATAGGCAACTACACCGGAACTGCGGTTGAGACATTTGACATCACACCAAGAGATATCTCGCTTGCAAAGGCTGCAGATATTGATCGTCAGAATTACACCGGAAGTCCAGTCACACCTGACGTGGTTGTCATGGATGGCGAGAGAACACTGGAAGCTGGAAAGGATTACACAGTAAGCTACAAGAACAACGTTGATGTGACAAATGCAGCAACGGCGGTTATCACAGGTAAGGGCAATTACCAGGGAAGCATCAGCAAGCTGTTTGCCATCGGAGGCGCAGATATATCAGATGCTGAGATAACAGGAATCAAAGACAGTGTTACATACACAGGCAGAGAGATCACATTTGCAGGACTTAAGGTCTACTATGATGACGAGGTGCTTGTTGAGGGCAGAGATTACACAGTTACCTACAGTGGCAACAAGAATATCACAGACAGTGCAAAGACTATCATAACCGGTATGGGCAACTATACAGGACGTGTTGAAAAGACATTTGCCATAGTAAGAAGAGATATATCTGACTGTCATGTGAGTGAGATCGAAGGACAGCTTTACACAGGAAAAGCGATTGAGCCGGATGTAAGTGTTACATTTGGAGATATTACCCTTGTGGAGGACGTTGATTACGAGATCACATACAGTAATAATGTGGAGCCGGCAGGTGCGAATGCTCCGGCAAAGGCGGTTATCACTGGTAAGGGAAGCTTCACAGGAACAGTTGAGAGGTTCTTCACTATTACAAAGGATCCTGTAAATATCAGCGGCGCAAAGATCGCTGCTATAGCAGATCAGGTATTTGCAAAGAAGAACATAACACCTGAGATCACTGTTACATATGGTGACAAGGTTCTGACCGAGGGAAGCGATTACAAAGTTTCATATTCAGGCAACTATAATGTTGGTACAGCTACTGTCCGTGTAACAGGATATGGCGATTATGTAGGTTCAAAGACTGCGACATTTGTTATAACAAAGAGAGATGTATCAGATCTTATGCTTGGACTTGCAAAAGACAGCGCAGTTTACACCGGAAAGGCAATCACACCGGCAGTTAAGTCTGTTGCAGCAGCGGATGGATCATATAGTCTGGATGACGATGAGATAGCAGAATTTGTAGTAAGATATACTGACAATGTGAACGCAGGAATTGCAGCGGTTACAGCAACTGCGGGAAGCAATTCAAACTACACAGGAACTTTAAAGAGCACATTCAGGATAATGCCTGCGGACATTGTCGGTGCAAAGGTTACTGCGGAAGATGCAGAGTACACAGGAAGTGCTGTGAAGCCGGCAGTTACAGTTGTAAAGAACGGTGTGGTTCTGAGTGATAATGACTATACAGTTGAATACTCGAACAACATAGCAGTTGGAACAGCGTCACTTAAGATTACAGGAAAAGGTAATTACACAGGAAACATAACAGGATCATTTGAGGTATCTGCGAGAAGCTTAAAGAACTGTACTGTTACATGCAGTGCATCTACAGAGTACACAGGAGGCCAGGTGGTTCCTGTAGTGACTGTAAAGAATGGAGATATCCTGCTTAAGGAGGGTACGGACTACGTTCTCAGTTATGACATGAACACTGATGCCACAGGCAGAGCCAAGGTGGTTGTAACAGGAAAGGGTAATTACAAGGATTCAGTAACAAGATACTTTGCAATAACAAAGAAGAGCATAGCCGGAGCTGAGGTGACAGGAATTGTCAGAAAACAGTTTACAGGACATGCGATAACACAGAATATGGAAGTTGTTCTTGATGGAAAGACACTCAGTCAGGGAACTGATTACACAGTGGAATACACGAACAATATCCATGCGGGAACTGCGACAGTGATCATCACAGGAACAGGCAATTACACTGATTCAGTGAAGAAGAGCTTCGTTATAGGTAGAGTAGATATCAGCAAGACAGCGGTTATAAGCGGCATTGATCCGGAAGTTACATACGAAGGATCAGCAGTTAAGTTTAAGAATGTCAGAATAACATGGGGCAGCCTGGTTCTGAAGGAAGGCAGAGATTACACGATAACATACAAGAACAACAGTGGAATCACGCTGACAAGGACGAGCAAGGCATCATGTACTATCACATTTGCAGGCGATTACAAGGGACGCATTACAAAGCAGTTCAGAATAAAGGCTTTTGATATATCAAAGGCTGTTGTGTCACCTGTAAAGGATGTTCAGTATGATGGCAAGGCAAAGTCGCCAAAGCTTACTGTTAAGATCGGCAGTGTGACCATCGGCTCTGATGAATATTCAGTCAGATATCTGAACAACAAGAACCCTGGAATTGCAACTGCGATCATCACAGGACTTAACAATTTCTATGGAACAAAGGTAGTGACATTCAGAATCCTTCCAAACAAGCCTGCGGGACTTAAGTATGAGAAGTCTACAGTATCTGCAGCAACGGTAAGCTGGAAGGCGGTAACTAAGGCTACAGGATATGTGGTTTACAGATACGACAGCAAGACAAAGAAGTATGTAAAGGTAAAGTCAGTTACAGGAACAAGATACACAGTAGGTGGACTTAAGGCGGGTACATCATACACGATAGCTGTGGCAGCTTACGTAAAGACTACATCTGGTAAGATCGTAGAAGGAAATAAGCAGACAGTTGCAATATCGACATACCCAGGAAAGCCGACTGGCGTGAAGGTAAGTTCAAGAACTGATAAGAAGATAGTTCTGGGATGGAAGGCAGTTACAGGTGCTTCGGGATACAATGTATACAGATACAACAGTGCAGCTAAGAAGTCAGTGTTTGTGAAGAGAGTAACAGGTGCATCTGCTGCAATAGCAGGACTTAAGGGAAGTACAAAGTATACATTCATAGTAAAGGCGTACAGAGCATACGCAGGTAAGAGACTTGAGGGCGACGGAACAACTGTAAAGGCGATGACAACTCCGTCGGCGGTGACAGGTCTTAAGGTTATAGCACGAAGCAGCGTATCTATCACACTTAAGTGGAATACAGTTGCAAACGCAGATGGATACAGAGTGTACAGATATGTAGGCAAAAAGCCGGTGGTTATAAAGACTATTACATCGAACAGGTCTACAACATTTGTAAGTTCAAAACTGTCAGGTGGAACAGAGTACAGGTATAAGGTGACTGCATACAAGAAGAATGGCTCAGCGAAGGTAGAGAATGCCGGAACTCACATCTCTTCAGTAACAGCTCCAGGTATACCGGTTGTTACATCAAAGCCAGGTGCTTCAAAGGTGACACTAGCATGGAGATCTGTTGCTGGAGCTGACGGATACGAGGTATATATGTCCACAGCAAAGAATGGCAGATATTCAAGAGTTGCCACTCTTAAGAAGGCTGCAAAGATACAGTACGTAAAGAGCGGACTTGCAAAAAATAAGAACTATTATTTCAAGGTTAGAGCTTACAAGGTTTACGGCGGAGTAAGGTATTACAGCTCATACTCAACTGTAAAACAGGTTAAGACAAAGTAAGAAAAGTCGATCTCTGATTGACAAAAAAGAAAGGCATCGTGCCTGGCAGATTCCGGATGGGATCCGTCAGTGTACGGTGCCTTTTTTTAACAGTTCAAAGAACCTCCCGGAGGCGTCCTTGATGAATTGACACATATCTTCGTATGGGAACACGTGTGTATGGGCTGAGTCGTCCGGATACTTTGTATCCACAAAGTGAGCCAGATCTTCGGCAAGCTGGGTTTTCGAGCAGCCGCGGCATTCCTTTATGATAAATTGCGAGGAAGTTACCTGCGGTATGGCAGGATGAAAATCCTGTTTAAACCGGGAGTTTGTGACATTGTAATCACCGTAAAAATACCGGTCTGAGAAAAAATCACCTATGGGAATTGTAAGGTTTGCGCGCTGCATGCTTTTGGCTGTCATTCGTACATGGTCAATGTCATCGGTGACAGTTGTCTCTGCGCCTCTGCTGTCCTCAAAACGAAAATACTGTGGCCAGAACATCTCGACATACAGTGCATCCATGTAAAGATGTGCCAGAATTCCGAGGTCTGTAACTGTCATCCTGTTTACGGGATACCGCTTCAGAATAAGGTCCATATCCGGATATTTTGTTATGAGGCTGTTTTGATAAGTTGGTCTGAAATGTGTTAGGGATTTGTCCGCCGCATCCGGCAGAACGGAGCCGAGCTGGAAAAGATCTGCTGTGCCGGCATCCGGGTGCTGAAGACTTTGTATGGCTTCGCTGCATTTTCGCAGATCATATTTGCTTATATTGTCCAATATATACTGTCCCTGACACAGGTGCATGATGTATCCAGGCATAATAAAAATCTCCTTATGAAGTGGAGTGTACTCCCTGATAAAAAAGGATGTCAAGCTCATTTGCAAATATAAGATATAGTTACTTGACTTATGAAAAAAATGGCATTAAAGTTTTAATATTAGAGCTTGCGACAGGAGGTAGACGATGGGAAAAGATGACATGGGGTATATGAGTGAGCTGGAAAAGGAGAATGTGGCAAAACGCAGGAGGATCAAGTTTACTGTGAAGTGGGCCATAGCATTGGTACTTTTCTGGGGATATGTTGGCCTGGCGTTTTATGCGGGTGTAAATAGGATCAGGATAAGTGAAGTGAAGAACATTGTCACATATGCGTTAAATGGTTTCAAATACGTACCTGAGGAGGAGTCACAGGAATGGATAGATACTGTCAAGGGTTATGGCTGGTATCTTGATGAGCCGGATAATTACAGGGATGATGGACACCTTTTTAATTATGGGGATTATGATATATATGATGATGAGGTTACATATGATGACCTGAAAGAGATAATGGAGAAGAAAGAACAATGTACCTTGTATGGACATTACACCAAGATAGATGCCAGAGATTTCATGGATCAGTTCTTTTTGAGATGTAAGGAGAAGGGAATCGATATAATGTATGTACCGAGACATGGAGACATAGATCTGCGGCTTGATGACGTTTTTACAAAGTATGAGGTCAAGGATGTATTTGAGACAAAAGTGAATGATATCAGATCCGTAGAGATCAATTGGGACATAGGAAGCGGGGCTATACATAGTATAAAGATAAATGGTGAGTATGGAGACAATGCTTTCTTTGAGGCTCAGTTAAATGATGACAATTCAGAGTTCATGACTGAGATACAGATCATTCTGGATCTTCTGGGCGATGCTGATCTCACAGAGGCTGGCACAGATTCTGTGAAGGACATTCTGAATGATTTTATCGAGCAGGGAGAATCTGTCAAATGGGATAACCGGAATCTGTCAATTGCTACAGGGGATATCACGGAGATCGGAAAGTGGGAAGTTACACCGGCTATGAGGACAAGTGGACATATATACCGTGGTGTTGCAAGGATTAGTATAACTTTTGAATGTACAGATATGAGGTGATGATTATGAGTATGAAGATATGTCCTGTCTGTGACAAGCAGGTGAACTCAATAAATTTCTGTACAACCTGTAAAAGGTTTGTACGTCCTAAAATAGTATATACTAATACTGTGCTTAATGAGTCGAGAACTCAGGATAAAAGTGATGGCGATCTGTATGTGGAGATGATGAAGGATGAAGACAGATCAAAGCGGAAAATAACCGGTACAGCCGTGATCATCATGCTTATAATAATGGTCGTGATCTTGGTCATAGGTGTAATGGCTGTGTTGCCGAGAGCAAAGGAGAAGAACGCCTCAAAAAAAGCTGATGAGATTGTGGAGAGATGGCTTGCGACCGGAGAAGCTCCGAGTTATGGGTATTATAGTACAGAGGAGATTACAGAGGCACCGTATTACAGTCTGGATGGTTATATGTATGACTACGGTAATTACGAGAACAGTGAGAAGGAAAAGTATAAATCTTCCATAGCGTATGTTTATCCATTGACGGACGAAGAGGTGCGAAATGCAAAAGAAGAATGCAACATGTGCGATCACTATTATGGTGTGCTTGCCGGAGATTATATGGACAGTTTGTGCAGACAGTGCCAGGAAAAGGGGCTTGATCTCGAACTTGCACCTGAATATGGAAGCAAGACGAATCTCATAGATGTAAATGAAAGACGAACTTTCACCAAGTTTTCGGTCATAGATTATCTTGTTGTAAAAGCAGATGAGCGCATGTATTTCGCGACCAACTGGGATTATAGGACCGGAGGCATACACAGTACTGAGCTCAATATTCCGTGCGATGATATAGAGCAGTTCAAAAAGGACAGGGATGATCCTGACTCGGCGTACTCTATATTACTTAACGCCATGCTTTCTCAGATGGGAAAGAACGAAGATATGGACAGGCTTACGAAAGCGATCAACTATAATATAGATAATTGTCTGTCAAAGGTTACAGATGGCGGTGAGGAGTATGCATACTGCAACGACAGGCGTGGAAGGGCATGGTTTATAACAGCCACATATTATAAAGATGGTACCTTAAACCTGACATTTACAGCAAATGAAAATTAAACAAATAACATATAAAGACATCACGATAATAGCAGAATAAAGGAGAAGAGGCTTGGATAATAATTATCAGGAAGACAAAGACAACAAGAAAAACAGCGATGGCGGCGGCAAGAACGGTAAGAACCGGAATGTGATAGTTCTGCTTGTGATATCAGTTGTTCTGACACTGCTCTGCTGGCGTGCTTACGATAAGATATCAAATGGCACAAAGAAGGAGATCCCTTACAGCGGCTTTATAGAGATGCTTCAGAACGGAGAAGTTGACAACGCGGAGATATATTCAAAGAAGATACGTTTCACCTCGAAGGATGAAGATGGGAATATAGACAAGAATACCTATGTTGCTGTCAGGATAAGTGACGACAGGCTTGCAGACAGGCTGAAGAATGCCCATGAAAAGTTTGCCACGACATATGAGGGTAAGGATGAGAGCGGGTCAGCCATGATCGGTACGATACTTTCATATGTGGTGATGATAGCTGCGTTCTATCTGTTCCTGTCGCTCATCACGAAGCGCGGCGGAATGATGGGATTTGGCAAATCAAATGCCAAGGTTTATATGGAGAAAAAAACAGGTGTGACGTTTGCAGATGTGGCAGGAGAGGATGAGGCAAAGGAATCCCTCACAGAGATGGTGGATTTCCTGCACAATCCTAAGAGATATCTTGATATAGGAGCGAAGCTTCCAAAAGGAGCACTTCTTGTCGGCCCTCCGGGAACCGGAAAGACGCTTCTGGCTAAAGCTGTGGCAGGAGAGGCAAATGTACCATTTTTCTCCATGTCAGGATCAAGTTTTGTGGAGATGTACGTGGGCGTTGGAGCGTCCAGAGTGAGGGATCTGTTCAAGCAGGCGGCAGATATGGCTCCGTGCATCATATTTATCGATGAGATAGATGCCATAGGACAGAGCCGAGACAGCGTGAGGGGTGGAGACTCAGAGAGAGAGCAGACCCTCAATCAGCTTCTTGCCGAGATGGATGGATTCGATACGTCAAAGGGAATTGTCATACTTGCGGCGACAAACAGACCTGAGACTCTTGACAAGGCACTCTTAAGACCGGGAAGATTCGACCGCAGGGTCATAGTTGAAAAACCTGATCTTCAGGGACGAATAGATACACTCAAAGTCCACTCGAAAAATGTCAAGATGGATGAGAGTGTTGATCTCAAAGAACTCGCCCTGGCAACTGCCGGTGCTGTAGGAGCGGATCTTGCGAATATAATAAATGAGGCTGCGCTTGCCGCAGTGCGTTCAGGAAGGAACACTGTGTCACAGGCGGATCTCATAGGTGCCGTTGAACTTGTTTTTGCCGGAAAAGAGAAAAAGGGAAAACTTCTTGGCGAACAGGAGAAGAAGGTTGTGGCATATCATGAGGTTGGACATGCACTTCTTGTGGCACTTCAGAAACACACTGAACCGGTACAGAGGATAACCATAGTTCCAAGAACCATGGGATCGCTCGGCTATGTGTGGCAGGTGCCGGAAGAGGAGAAGTACATGGAGACAAAGGATGAACTTATGGCGAATGTTGTGACGACACTTGGAGGAAGAGCTGCTGAGGAGCTTGTGTTCGATTCTGTGACGACAGGAGCTGCCAACGATATAGAGCAGGCGACCAAGACGGTGAGAGCCATGATAACCATGTACGGTATGTCAGACAAATTTGGTTTGATGCAGCTTGAATCTGTTCAGGGAAAATACCTTGACAGGAACGCAGTGCTGCAGTGTTCTGATAAGACTGCAGCAAAGGTTGACGACGAGATAAAGAATGTTCTGAAAGAGTCGTATGACAAGGCAAAATCGATGCTGGCAGAGCACATGACAGCACTTGACGAGATTGCAAAATATCTCATAGAAAAAGAATCAATAACAGGAAAAGAGTTCATGGATATATTCAACAGAGTTGAAAATCCGGAAAATCAGTCCTGAAGTTCATCCAGGGTCTTTCCGTAGGCCGGGATGAACTGACATACAAAATCATTTACCTCCGGGTAATCTTCAGACAGTCTGGACACTGAGGACATGATGGTGCTCATGGCACTTGAAAACTCAGTGTTTCCGGAAGCTGTCTCTTCCATGCATTTGATGAGTGCGGACAGCTTGTCTGCAGCTTTCACAAGTTTCCATACATAGACATCATTCTCATCATTTTCATCTTTGAAGAATATAGGCATATATGAGGCCTTCAGGTCTTCTGGCAGCTTGTCTAAAAGTGTGTGACAGGCGATATCCTCCACATCCTTGAAGGCGTTTTTGATTTCATTGTTGTAGTATTTGACAGGGGTTGGCATATCTCCTGTGATTATCTCTGAGGCATCGTGGTAGAGTCCTATAAGAGCCGCTCTATCAGCGTTCAGATGCCTGCCGTAACGTGTATTGCCGATGGTTGCCAGGGCGTGTGCTATCATGCTGACTTCAAGGCAGTGTTCGCACAGATTCTCCTCCCTGCTGTTTCGCATAAGAGCCCACCTGTTGATATACTTCATTCGTGAGATCATTGCAAAAAAGTTGGATTCTGACATTGTACCTGTATAGTTTATATTATCTGTATTGTTTACATTGTCTGTGTTGGTGACTGTGCTATTTCCACCGGGTTTGTTTTCGTTCATATCTATATCATCCTTATCTCTATCATCTTTATTCTTAAATCTTACCGGAACTAATATTATTTACTGCTTTCTGGATCATTTTTGTTGCCAGAATCGTTTCCATTTGTGTCTTCATTTTTGTGGAAAAATTCATACACTGCTTTTGCAGATGCCTTTGTCATTCCGCTTGGTATCTCTAGGTCTGCAAGACTTGCGGTCCTGATTCCATCAATGTCCTTGAAGTATGCCAGAAGAGTCTTTCTTCTCGCCGGTCCGATACCCTCTATGTCATCAAGGACTGAGTGTATCTGCGATTTGCTTCGTAGACTTCTGTGGTACTCTATGGCAAAGCGGTGCGCCTCGTCCTGAAGCCTCGTTATCATATTGAAAGCCTGGGTTCCAGCAGGGAATTCGATCTCTTTATTGTTGTAGTAAAGGCCTCTGGTTCTGTGGTGGTCATCCTTTACCATTCCACATACCGGGATCGACAGGCCGAGATTATCCAGAACCTCAAGTGCGATATTCACCTGACCGCGTCCACCATCCATCATGAGTATGTCAGGAAATACATTGAATTTTTCGTCGGTGAAACGGCGGGTGAGGACCTCCTTCATACTTGCGTAATCATCAGGACCGTCGATGGTTCTGAGTTTGAATTTGCGGTAGTCATTTTTCTTGGCACGTCCGTTTTCAAATACAACCATGGATGCAACCGAGTGATAACCGCTTATGTGCGATATATCAAATGCTTCCAGCCGCCTTGCAGAAGGCACACCTATCAGATCTGCAAGCTCCCTTGCTGCTCCCTCGGTGCGTTCCTTTTCACGCTTTAATTTGTCTGCATCCTGGTTCATAACCAAAAATGCGTTGTCACGGGCGAGCTTCAGAAGTTTCTGCTTATCGCCCTTCTGCGGGATCACGATATGAACCTGGCTGCCTCTTCTTGCGCTGAGATATTCCTCGATGACTTCGGAATCCTCGATTGGCTGTTCTATGATGATCTCCTTTGGCAGATAAGGGGTGGAAGCGTAGTATTGCTTGAGAAATGATTCCATGATGGTGCTGTATTTCTCGGCATTTACTCCGCTCATGTGGTAGTGTTCCCTTCCTATCATCTTGCCCGTTCTGACAAAGAAGATGGATATAACGCATTCATTTGCATGGTCGGTAGCCATGGCTATGACATCTCGGTCGTCTGCCCTGGTGTCTCCAACCCTCTGGGTGGTCTCTATGTGCTGGATGCTTTTTATGAGATCCCGTATCTGGGCTGCTTCCTCAAATTCCATTTCTTCGGCGAGCTCCTTCATCTGCCTTTCAAGATCGCGGATTATATGTCCGTGGTTGCCATTTAAAAAGCTGATGGCATCTTGTATGTGGTTGTTATAGTCCTCCTTTGATATATATCCCTGGCATGGGGCATCACACTGCTTGATCTGGTGGTAAAGGCATGGTCTTTCCAGACCGATATCCTTTGGAAGATTGCGGTTGCAGCTCCTTATGTGATACAGTTTTTTTAAAAGCTCGATTATATCTTTCACAGCCCTGGAGTTGGTGTATGGCCCAAAGTATTTGGAGTGGTCACGCCTCATCTGGTGGCTGTACAGAATGCGTGGGTAATCCTCCTCGACCGTGATCCTGATGTAGGGATAGCCCTTGTCGTCGGTGAGCATAGTGTTGTAGTGCGGGCGGTGTTCCTTTATGAGATTGCATTCAAGTACAAGTGCTTCAATCTCGGAGCCGCAGACGATATATTCAAACCATGCAATATGCGTCACCATCTTCTGTATCTTGGGAGATTTCTTGTACCCTGTCTGGAAATACTGATGGACCCTGTTGTAGAGGTCGATCGCTTTGCCGACATATATAATGTGATCCCCGGAATCGTGCATCAGATACACTCCTGGCACGTGGGGAAGCTTCTTAAGTTCTTCTTCAAAATCAAACATATCTGTCACCTCAAAATATAGTCTAGTATAGCACCTGCAAATGGTGCATGTCATCTGGAAAATGCATTAAAAATGGGTCGCTGTCCTTGACAACACTATTTGCACATAAGTATAATTAATACCGATTATGACATAAAACAATAAGAAAGGAAGCTGATACTGATACTTCAGTAATCACAAGGGATTTTTATGGTTTATAGTGTTACAGTTACGCAGCTCATCGAGAAGATGAGCCTGAAAAATCATACGCCTGAGATAGATACGGACAAGATCCTTATCCAGGATCCGGGTATGAATAGACCTGCGGTGCAGTTTGGTGGATTCTTCGAGCATTTTGATGCCGGAAGGATACAGATATGTGGTAACGTTGAGCATGCCTATGTGGCTGCCATGCATACTGAGGAGGAGAACAAAAGGATCATGGACGAGTTCTTCTCGTATAAGCCGCCATGCCTTATATTCTGCCGTGGTCTGGAGCCATATCCGTTCATCATAGAGATGGCGAAGAAGCACGGGGTGCCGGTACTCACATCTGATGCCGTGACATCAGCATTTGTGCATGAGGTTGACAGATGGCTTCACGTGGAGCTTGCTCCAAGAATATCTGTCCATGCAGTTCTGGTCGATGTATACGGCGAGGGAGTTCTCATCATGGGTGAGAGCGGAATCGGTAAATCAGAGGCTGCTCTTGAACTTTTGAAGAGAGGCCACAGACTGGTTGCGGATGATGTTGTTGAGATCAAGAAGGTCAGTGACGCAACGCTCGTTGGACGTGCTCCTGATATAACCAGACATTTCATAGAACTCCGTGGTATAGGTATCATAGATGTCAAGTCTCTGTTCGGTGTTGAGTGTGTTAAGATAGATCAGAATATCGATCTTGTCATCAATCTTGAGGAGTGGAGCAAGGATACGGAATATGACAGACTTGGTCTGGAGGACAACTATATGGAATTCCTTGGCAATAAGGTGGTATCACACAACATACCTATCAGACCGGGAAGAAATATAGCGATAATCGTAGAATCTGCCGCAGTAAACCACAGACAGAAGAAGATGGGCTACAATGCAGCGCAGGAACTTTACAACAGAGTTACACAGAATATCATGAAGGGCAACGGAGGCAATTCAGACAAGTGATGATATATGCCGCAGATGGTTTATATATATAGGGAGTAGAATGGAAGGAGAAAGAATCATGTCAAAGTATGTATTTGGAGTAGATGTCGGAGGAACAACAGTTAAGATGGGTCTTTTCACAGCGGAGGGTGAACTTCTGGACAAGTGGGAGATAAAGACACGTACCGAGGATGGTGGCAAGTATGTGCTGCCTGATATTGCTGATTCAATAAAGAGCAAGATGGCTGAGAAGAATATTGCAGCAGATGCTACGGAAGGTGTTGGAATTGGAGTTCCGGGACCGGTCAAGGAAGATGGAACAGTTTTAAAGTGTGTAAATCTTGGCTGGGGAATAATAAATGTTGAGGAAGAACTTGGCAAGCTTATTGATATGCCGGTAAAGGCAGGAAACGATGCAAATGTTGCAGCTCTCGGAGAGATGTGGCAGGGCGGCGGAAAAGGCCACAGCAATGTTGTCATGGTAACTCTTGGAACAGGTGTTGGCGGAGGAATCATTCTGAACGGAAAGATGCTCTTTGGTGTGAACGGAGCAGGCGGAGAGATCGGTCATATATGTGTGGATGAGGATGAGAGCGAGATCTGCGGATGTGGCAACAGGGGATGTCTTGAGCAGTATACATCTGCTACAGGTGTCGTAAGGCTTGCTACAAGAGCTATGGCTGCTTCTGATAAGAAGTCAGCACTCAGAGATCTTGAGACTGTTACTGCAAAGGATGTGTTTGACCTTGCAAAGGCAGGCGATGAACTTGCTGGAGAGGTTGTGGACAAGCAGGCTCATATACTTGGAAGAACCCTTGCACAGATTGCATGTGTAGTGGATCCTGAGATATTTGTAATTGGCGGAGGAGTGTCAAGGGCCGGAGCGATACTCACAGATGCTGTAAAAGAGTATTTTGTAAAGTATGCATTCCATGCTTGCCGCGGAACAGAGTTTGCACTTGCAGAGCTTGGAAATGATGCAGGTATATATGGCGCAGCACGCAGTATACTTGGCAGATAGGAATGAGAATTTATATGTTTGGTAATTATTAACAGTGGTTTTTGTTAATTTATCCAATATGATTTGAAAAGACGTCGAATTTCTATTGATTTTTGATATTGAATTATAAAAGTCTTTAATGTATGATGAGTTTATTAGCTAGCGTTAGCTTGGCTTTAAGTACATTAAAGACTTTTATTTTGTGTCATCACAGGGTGTGTGTGGAAAAAAGCAGTTTCATGTTATGGGGGTGCTTTTAATTTTGCATTTGCATCATGGAATGATAGCAGGAATAATATTATAAGTGATTAGATATATGAGGTATATATGTCAGATACAGATATATTAGGAAAACTTCAGGATATAGTGGGAAGCGATAATATAGTTTCCGATGAACCTATGAGGAAACACACCACATTCAGGATAGGCGGCAATGCCGATATATTTGTCAGACCGGAATCTAAGGAACAGATAGCTGAGATACTCAGACTGTGCAGGAAACAGGATGTGCCATATTTCATACTTGGCAATGGAAGCAATCTTCTCGTCGGCGACAGAGGATTCCGAGGCGTCGTCATAAACATTATGGACAATATGAATGATATCAAAGTTGACGGCGGTATCATAAAGGCTCAGGCGGGAGCGATGCTCATAAAGGTGAGCAGAGCGGCCAGGGACAATTCACTGACAGGGCTGGAGTTTGCGTCCGGCATACCCGGAACCATCGGCGGCGCTATATATATGAATGCCGGAGCTTACGGCGGTGAGATGAAGGATGTCGTGACCCAGGTGACAGCTATGGATGCTGAAGGTGAGATATACACATTTGGCACTGATGAGCTGGAGTTTTCATATAGACACAGTGTGATCCAGCAGAGAGATCTCATAGTGCTTGATGTAACTATGAAACTTGCAGCGGGTGATCAGAAGATTATAGATGACAGGATGAGCGAGCTTGCAGTGGCAAGAAGGACAAAACAGCCTCTTGAGTATCCTTCTGCAGGGTCTACATTCAAGAGACCTGAGGGATATTTTGCAGGAAAGCTTATCATGGATGCAGGACTTCGCGGCTACAGGGTAGGAGATGCCCAGGTGTCAGAGAAACATTGCGGTTTTGTTGTAAACAGAGGCAATGCGACAGCAGATGATGTGATAAAACTCATAGATGATGTCAAAGCTAAGGTTTCTGAGGAATATGACGTAGTCCTCGAGCCTGAGGTGAGGATGATCGGAGAGTTTTGAGACAGTATATTGACAGCATGAAGAGGGGGCCGGATATATGAGATTTATAATTGTGACAGGTATGAGTGGTGCAGGAAAAGCTACAGCGCTTAAGACATTGGAGGATCGAGGATTCTTCTGCGTAGACAATCTGCCTATCCAGCTCATAAAGAGATTTGCAGAGATAGCGTATGACTCGGAGATTCAGGTGGATGATGTGGCTATCAGTGTGGATATCAGAAGCGGAAGAGCTCTGTCTCAGCTCAATTCATGCCTTGCAGAGATAAAGAGAGAGGGCATGCAGTACGAGATTCTTTTTGTAGAGTGCTCAGATGCAACCCTTGTGAAAAGATATAAAGAGACAAGAAGAAATCATCCGCTCTCAGTTAAGGGGAGCCGTATTATAGATGGCATAAAGAAAGAAAGAGAGCTGATAGGCTTCCTTAAGGAAGAGGCAGATTATATTATAGATACAACCAATCTCCTTGTAAGGGAATTTAAGGCAGAGCTGGATAAGATATTTGTCCAGAACGAGGATTATGCGAACTTTATAGTTACAGTCATGTCGTTTGGTTTCAAATATGGCATCCCAAGGGATTCGGATATTGTTCAGGATGTAAGATTTCTGCCAAATCCATATTATGACCTTGCGTTGCGTGATAAAACAGGTAATGACAAGGAGATACAGGATTTTGTACTTAATTGCAGTGAAGGACCGGAGTTCCTGGATAAGTTCACGGATCTGATCACATTTCTTATCCCTAATTACATAAAAGAAGGGAAAAATCAGCTTGTGATATCGATAGGATGCACAGGAGGCAAGCACAGGTCGGTGACGATTGCGAATGCTGTTTACAGCAGACTTCAAAAGTCAAAATACACAGTGAGAATCCTGCATAGAGATATAGCAAAGGATTCTATTGTAAAGAAAGTATAGTATATAACAGATAATAATAACAGGTGATAAAGTGTCGTTTTCTTCAGATGTAAAAGCCGAACTTTCGGGAAGCGTTTCCGGTGCGAGACACTGTCAGATAGCAGAACTTGCAGCCATGATATCCATGGTAGCTTATGTCCGTTATTGGGGGCAGAAGCCGGTTGCTTTGGTCATTGTTACAGAGCGGAGTGTTATAGCACATGAGATTGCTGCTCTCATAAAACGCTTGTTTAGATATATACCGGACTCAAGTGTGAGAAGAACCGGTGCAAACAGCAGAATATATAAGATGGAGATAAATGATCCGGCTATGGTTGACAATATATTGCTCACTCTCAAGATTGAAAATGACCGGATAATGACAGGAAAGATTCTTTGTCAGAACATGAAGGTCAGCCGGCTTGATCTGAGGCAGGATTGCTGCCGGAGGGCTTATGTGAAGGGGGTTTTTATGACCTCAGGATCAATTAGTGATCCGAATAAAGGATACCATCTTGAAATTGTATGTGAGAATAAAGGCCGGGCTGAGTTTATACAGGAAATTATAAATGATTTTGGTGTTGTCTCCAGGATAATACAGCGTAAAAAATATAGCGTAGTGTATTTGAAAGACGGCGAAATGATAGTTGAGATGCTTGGAATTATGGGCGCACATATATCTCTTATGGATATGGAAAATATCCGTATAAAGAAGGATATACGAAATAAAATAAACAGACGTGTGAACTGTGAGGCCGCAAATCTGAATAAGACGGTAAGCGCTGCTGTGAAGCAGATGAATGATATCAATTACATAATAGAGACAAAGGGCATAGATTTTCTCCCTGAGGGACTTCAGGAATTGGCTGTCGCAAGATTGGAGAATGAGGATGCCACTTTGAAGGAATTAGGCGAGATGATGAATCCTCCGCTTGGCAAATCGGGGGTTAATCATAGATTAAGAAAAATAAGTGAAATCGCAGAAGAAATGCGGGGCTATTGATAAGCCCGAGGAGGATGTAATGATCGAAAAGACAGTTGTAGTATCAATGATGGGAGAAGCAGAGGAAAGGCCTGTAGCTGTACTTGTGCAGGTGGCAAGTCAGTATGACAGCAAGATATATCTTGTGACAGGTGACAAAAAGATCAATGCAAAGAGTATTATGGGAATGATGAGTATGAATTTTGCAAATGGCAGCGAGATAACCATAGCAGCTGATGGTCAGGACGAGGAAACCGCAGTGAATGCGCTTGCAGATTATCTCACAAAAAACAAATAAAATATGATGTGAACAGATATGTTGCCTGTATTGTAGAGTGTAGCTGAATACAGGAAAATGGCATATGATAAATTGGTAAATTTATTGCAGGAGTTGTATGTATGTGGTAGAATACATTTATCAATGGACATTTGTCGGAGGAACAGGATATGGGATTTTTTGACGGATTATTAAAGAAGATACCATTCGTATCCAGATTTTCCAAGAGAAAAGAACCTGTTAACAATGTGGAGCTTCAGTACAACAAGGCCATGAATCTCATGGATAATGGTGATGCTGAGGAGTCTGTGACCATATTGGAGCAGGTGGCTGATATTGGAATCATGGATGCGCAATATAAGTCATATGGGGATGACGCTCTTCTTGCACTTGCAGAGTTCTATGAAAAAGGTAAATATCGCAATGCTGTTGTGGATGTTGATCTTAACAGAGCGACAAAGTATTACGAGAAGTACGTAAATCAGAACCATGACGGGGATGTTATATTCAAGCTCGCCAAGATGCTTCTTGAAGTTCAGAATTTTTCTAAAGCTATCAAGTATTATGAATTGGCTGCTACAGAGTATGGAATAAAGGCTGCATATATGAACCTCGGCTCAATATATGAGAGTGGACTTAACCGTGTGGATGAGTATGGCAATAAGAGTGACTATGTGGTGCCTGTAGACCTTGAGAAGGCTATGATGTGGTATAAGAAACTTGCTGATACCGGAGATGCTAAGGCAAAGGCGTCATATGAGCGTGTTGAGTATATGAGTACTCATGGCGATAGCCTGGAGTTTGAGGAGAAGGACAAGCTTTATACGGATATAGCGGAGGCCAGAAAGGCGAAGGGCAAGGAGCCGCGCTACAAGGTTATTGAGGCGTCCAGACTTCAGTATCAGTATACATATGTCCATGATCAGGTTGAGGGATTTATTCACAAACTGCCTAAGGGCTGGGTGAAGACTATCAACGAGTCAACAGGTGAGGAGTATTATGCTCCGAGTTTGACATATAAGGATTTTGCTATGTATGTATATTATGATAGCGTTCCAAAGGATTCAAAGATGACTCTGGAGAACTATCTAAGATATTGTAATGATGCTTTTGATGAAGATATTCAGCTTAAGGCATATGTTACAGAATATGCAGATGGTATATGCACAACATATTACCATAAGGATATGGAGAAGGGTATTGTGTCATTTGCATTCTATCATGGCAGAAGACTTGCGTGTATGAGGTTTGTATGCGCTACGATGGAGATCATAGAGCAGTACGAGGAGATTATTTTTGAAACTGCTAACTCATTTGCCTTTGTAGATCCTACGCTTGCCAGTGAACACAGTGCAAACCGTAAGGATATGCAGTACTACAACGAGGCTATATACTGTTATTATCTCGAGGATTACGAGGGGGCAATGAGAGCTGCAAAGCAGGCTCTTAAGCTCGGAAGCATAAAGGCAAGTTACCTGCTTATAGAACTCTACTATGATGAGGACAGTCCGTATCGCGATGTGGAGAAGACTATAAGTTATGCGAAACAGTTATTTGAGGCAACGAAGGATCCTGAATTGGCATTTCTTCTCGGTATAGTATACGATCAACAGCTTAAGGACTATGTCAAGGCTGTAAATTGGTATGAGAACGCAGAAAGACTTGGACACAAGAGGGTTGCATTCTACCTTGGAAGAATATACTATTATGGTCTGCTTAGAACCAAGAGAGATGGAGTGAAAGCTCTGTCATATTTTAAGAAGGCAAGAGAGAATGGTATACAGGAGGCTGAGGGATATATTAAGGATCTTGAGGATCTCAAGGGAGAGGATCTTCAGACTGCTATTGATAAATGGGAACGAGCAGTGGAGGCTGGAAGCGAGTCAGCAGCGATAAAGATTGCTATGATGAAGCAGAGACAGATTTTCTATATTGCAACACCTTATGAGATTGAGAAAGCTTATTTGGAGGCTCTTGGGCTTGGAAGTGCTCAGGCTGGATATGAGCTTGGTAGAATTTATCAGCTACAGGAGAAACAGGATAACTATAAGGGTGAGATCAAGAGTATCAAGTATTTTGAGAAGGCATTCAATGCCAACTTTGATGACTGGGATAAGGAAAATCTGTTTAAGGTTATCAATTATAAGGTTGAGAAGGGACTTCCACAAGATGAGGCTATCAAGCTCTATATAGAGAATGCCAGCATGGGTTATGTTCCTGCAATAGAAAAGCTTATATCGCTTGTGCCAACCACAACACAGCAGATATGGAGTTTGTATGATGCGCTGATAGATCTTGCTGAGACAGGTGATGAGTCCGCAATAGTAGCAATGAACAAGCTAGAGATGAATTATGTTGATCTCATTCTTAGAGAACCTGCAAAGGGACAGAAAGTTGTGGAGAATAAGTTCTTCAGACTCTGTGTTCCGAAGGAGTGCAATGCAGTTATCAACGATGAGGGCGGTACGATAAAGATGGCAGATTCTGTCGTTGAATTTGCTGTGGCAGAGATGCCGGTTAACGCTACTGCGGAACAGGATTATCTGAAGATATACAAACTTATTGTGTCTGAATACCTTCCTGATGAGAATGCAGAGGTAATTATTGCAAACTCCAGAATGATAGGTTCAGCGATAAGGGCATCTAAGGATAATGTACATACATTCAGCATCTTGTTGATCAGCTCAAAAAATCAGTATATATTCAAGTTGAGTTCGAAGGATAGAAGACAGATGATGCAGTTCAAGGATGTGCTTATTGCTATAGCTAAGTCCTTGGTTGAGACTGGAGAGATATACAAAGCAACAGGTGATGATAAGAGGAACATTGGACTCGCATTCCTGTTGAAGACGAATGAGAGCGGCTTCCTTTCAATTGGAAAGGGAGAGTAAGTATAGGTCATTATGATCAATCACAACCCGGAGGAAAAACTCCTCCGGGTTTTTTATCCTGGAATAAGTGAAAAGGAGTAGAGTAGGTTATGCCTGGGTTGAATAAGAGAGAGATGACAAGCAAACCGCTAAGGATGGATTCGAGAATGGCTCGTGATGTGGAGCGATTATCTACATATACCGGGTATTCACAGAATGAGATAATTCTTATGGCAATAAAGAAGTATCTCTTCGAGAATCGTGAGTATTTTCTGAGAGATATGATTGAAGAAAAATGCATAAGAAGAATAGAGAGAGAAGTTTTAATTATGCGTGGCGAATGCAATTTGAATTTTGGAGATATGACAGTGGATTTCATGAAAGCAGAAAACACTGTCGACAGACAAGGATTATATGACGTCTGCATAACACTAAAAAATAAACTGGGTGAAATATTCTATAACGATAATCAGCAGATAGATGTTGATGGGAAAGATTGGGAATACTATAAAGAATTTCTGTATGAGGTTGTCATGAAGTATATGGATATAGATGAACCCGCACTTAAAACGTATTTCAGAGAAAAGTTCCTGTATGAATAGAGGTGAGACACTTGTTTAGAAATATTATGAATGATCTGGCTGCCTGGTATGAGACTGGTGCGGACAAGGTTGCTGTTGTGCGAGGAGGCAAATCTGTCGGAAAGACGTGGGCTGTTGCAGATTTTGCGATGGGTTTTTTCAAGGATCATATAATTATAGACATGTGCAAATATCCAGATTTTGCTGCATATGCAGCAAAAGAGAGAAGACCTGAGAAGATTCATGCCAAGCTTACAACATCCCTTGATAAGTATGATTTTAAGGACAAGCTTCTTATATTTGATAATGCGCAGGGTTGTGAGGGTTTGCTTCAGAATCTTGTTGGTTATAGCAGTTATAACAGAGAGTGCCGTATATGTATCATTGCGACTTCAGGAGGTCCTGTTCCAGGAGAAGAAGAGTGCAGGGATAACATAAGTGTATATGAAATGATGCCTATGACATTTGTAGAATTTTTGAAGGCTGGAAAGGGAAGAAAACTTTGTTCGTTTATAGAGAATAATAAGCTTTCACCTATGCCGGATGAGGTCAGGGATAGTGTTCAGTCTATGCTTGAGGTTTTCTTTGTAACTGGAGGTATGCCAGAGGCTGTTGAAGAGTATTATAAGACGGGTGATTTGAAAAGAGTTGATGTTGTATTGAAGTCTATACTTGACAGAATGGTAGGATATCTGATAAACTCCACTCCGAAGAGGTATCTCGCTAAAGTACTTGCAATATGGAATAGCATACCGGCACAGCTTACAAAAGAAAACAAGAAATTCATGTATGGCTATGTTGATCCCAAAGCCAGGGCAAGAGAGTATGAGGCTTCGGTTGACCAGATAGTGCGTATGGGTGTTGTCAGACAGGTATACAGAGTGAGAAACGGAGTTCTCCCACTTGTGAAGCAGAAGGATGACAAGTCGTTTGAACTTTATCATCTTGATCACGGATTGCTCAGAGTTATGGCAGGGCTATTGGTTCAGGATATAGATAGAGAGAATGTTCTTGATATGATGGATGGCGTGATAGCTGAGCAGTATGCACTTTCGGAATTGTATATGAACAAAAGTGTTGGTGATCTGTATTTCTGGATATCATCTGCCACTGCAAAGGTTGATTTTGTGTATGAGGGTGATGGTGAAGTAATTCCTGTAGATGTACAGACAAGTCCGCATACCAAAGCACAGAGTTCGAGAGTGTTCAAGCAGAGATACGACAATCAGACATCTGTAAGGATATCTACAGATGATATGTTTGTGGATAAAGGATTGGTAAATATACCGCTATATGGAATCTGGTGTTTTTAAATCCAGACATAGGCAGTGTTTTTATAGATGCCGAAATAGCTCAGTTGGTAGAGCAACGCATTCGTAATGCGTGGGTCGAGGGTTCGAGTCCCTTTTTCGGCTTATGGCTGACACCCCGAAACCTAAGAGAAATCAAGGGTTCCGGGGTGTTTTTTCATAAGGAGGGATGATGGATGGAAGCGCCCGGATGGTATAAACATCTGAAAACGATAAACAGACATAAAAAAATGGTTATGAAGAATTGTTTCAAATGTGGCATGTACAAGCAGGGGCTGCTTCATGATCTGTCGAAATATTCCTGGACGGAGTTCTCTGTCGGGGCAAAGTATTATCAGGGGAACAGGAGTCCGAATGATGCAGAGAGAGAAGATAAGGGGTATTCAAGCGCATGGCTTCACCACAAGGGAAGAAATAAGCATCACCTTGAGTATTGGATAGATTACAGTCTGGATAAGAGCAACAGACAGCTTGTTGGAATGAGGATGCCTGAGAGATATGTAGTGGAGATGTTCTGCGACAGGATTGCAGCAAGCAAGAACTACAATGGAGATAAGTATAGTGATTCATTTCCTCTGGAGTATTATATGAAGGGAAGATCTAGAGATATGCTGCATCCTGAGTCAGCAGTACTTCTGGAACAGCTGCTTCATATGCTGGCTGAAAAGGGAGAGGATTACACATTTGATTATATAAGGCGGGAAATACTGCACAATAAATAACGAAGGATACACAGTTTGACAGACAGGTGCTTTGCATCTGCTATATGCACAATGGAGGGTTGTAATGGAGTTTACACATTTGCATGTCCATACCGGATACAGTCTGCTGGATGGTGCGGCTAAGATAAAAGAACTGGTTCACAGAGCAAAAGAACTGGGGTATGATTCCCTGGCTATAACAGACCATGGAGTCATGTATGGTGTCATAGAATTTTATGAGGCGTGCCACGCTGAGGGAATAAAGCCGATACTTGGGTGTGAGGTATATGTGAGCCCAGGATCAAGGTTCGACAGAGAGACTGGGAAAGGTGATGACAGGTATTATCATCTGGTCTTACTTGCTGAAAACGACAAAGGGTATCATAATCTCTCTAAGATAGTCACACGGGGATTCACCGAGGGATTTTATTATAAACCAAGAGTGGATATGGAAGTGCTTGAGAAATACCATGAAGGCATAATTGCACTTTCAGCCTGCCTGGCGGGGGAAGTGGCAGTGAACCTCAGGAAGGGAAATTACGATGAGGCACGTGAGACTGCTATCAGATACAGGAATGTATTTGGAGCGGACAACTATTTCCTTGAGATGCAGGATCATGGTATACCGGAACAGTCCACAGTCAACGCAGGAGTCATGAGGCTTTCAAAGGAACTCGGTATACCGATGGTTGTCACGAACGATTCACATTATATATATGCGGAGGACTGGGAGGCTCATGACGTTCTTCTCTGTATACAGACAAACCGTAAAGTTCAGGATGAGAACAGAATGCGGTATACAGGCGGACAGTATTATCTGAAATCCAAAGAGGAGATGGCAGAGCTTTTCCCTTATGCGCTTGAGGCATTGGAAAATACGCACAAGATAGCGGAGAGATGCAACGTAAATATAGTATTTGGAGAACAGAAGGTGCCGAGATTCGACGTGCCTGAGGGATATACAGCAGAGGAATATCTTGAGAAGCTGGTGTATGAGGGTATGGAGAAAAAGTATGGGATTTCATTTGCAGACAGTGGGAAGTTCCATGAGGGCGATAAAGGATATGATGTGCGATCCAGAATAGACTACGAGCTGTCTGTCATAAAGAGCATGGGATTTGTGGATTATTTTCTCATAGTGTGGGATTTTATCCATTTTGCAAAGACGCATGGGATTGCGGTTGGTCCGGGACGAGGCTCAGCGGTTGGAAGTGTGGTGGCATACTGCCTGGATATCACAGCGATAGAACCGATGAAGTACAATCTGCTGTTTGAACGATTCCTTAATCCTGAGCGAGTGTCCATGCCGGATATTGATATAGATTTCTGCTATATAAGGAGGCAGGAGGTTATAGATTATTGTGTGAAGAAATATGGTGAGGAGTGTGTTACACAGATCATAGCCTACCAGACAATGGGTGCTAGAAACGTTATCAGGGATGTGGGACGCGCCATGGATCTCCCGTATTCTCTATGTGATGCCCTTGCAAAAGCAATCCCTGCAGAAAAGGACATGACCATCGATATAGCGCTTAAGACTAGCAAGGATTTTCAGGATATGTATAACAGCTCTGACGATATCAAGAAGCTGGTTGATATAGCAAAGAAGCTAGAGGGACTTCCTAGAAATGCAGGAATGCATGCGGCGGGCGTCGTTATAGGCAGAGAGGCAATAGAGGAGTATGCACCGCTTTCGGTTGGTGCCGAGGGTGCGGTGGTCACTCAGTTTGAGAAGAATACAGTCGAGCATCTTGGAATGCTCAAGATGGATTTTCTGGGACTTAGAACAGCGACTGTGATACAGGATACAGAGAAGCTTATAAAAGAAACCACAGGAAAAGATCTGGATATTGACAACATAGATTATGATGATCCGAACATACTTGGACTTATGAGCCAGGGAAAAACTGAGGGCATGTTCCAGCTTGAAAGTCAGGGTATGAAGAATTTCATGATGAAACTGAAACCCCAGAGTCTGGATGATGTCATAGCCGGTGTGGCGCTTTTCAGACCCGGTCCGATGCAATTCATAGATGACTACATACGTGGAAAAGAGAACCGCAGTCTGGTCACATATGACACACCGGAACTTGAGGAGATACTTGAGCCAACATATGGTTGTATCATTTACCAGGAGCAGGTCATGCAAATCGTAATGAAGCTCGCAGGTTACACGCTTGGACGAAGTGATCTTGTTAGACGTGCAATGGCTAAGAAGAAACCAGAAGAGATGGAGAAGGAGCGTAAGAACTTTGTATATGGAAACAAGGAATTGAACGTTCCCGGATGTGTGGCAAATGGAATATCCGAAGATGTGGCAAATAAGATTTTTGACGAGATGACAAAATTTGCTGAGTACGCATTCAACAAGTCTCATTCAGTGGCGTATGCGGTTCTGGCAGCGCAGACGGCATATCTCAAATATTACTATCCAGTTGAGTTCATGGCGGCTCTCATGTCGTCGGTTCTGGACAACAATGGCAAGGTTGCAAAATATATAAGCGTCTGCAGACAGATGGGAGTTCAGATTCTGCCACCAGATATAAATGAAGGCGTTGCAAAGTTCTCCATAAGTGACGGCAAGATAAGATATGGACTCTCTGGCATAAAGAGTGTCGGCGCAGCTGTCATAGACCGTGTGGTGCAGGAGAGGGAAAAGAATGGTGCATTTAAAGACCTGCGTGATTTCCTAACAAGAATGCCGGCTAAGGATACAAATAAGAAGACAGTCGAGGCTCTTATAGAGAGCGGCGCATTTGACGGTATGGGAGCGAACAGGCGTCAGATGCTTATGGCTCTTCCTGCTATATCAGATGCTGCAGCTAGAGAGCGCAAGAACAGAGAATCTGGGCAGATGTCTCTGTTTGATTTCATGGGTGACGAGTTTGCGGAGAGTGTACAGGTACCATACCCGGATGTGGAGGAGTATCCGGATACAGAGAAGTTGTCGCTTGAAAAAGCTGTGGTCGGTGTATATATATCGGGGCATCCGCTGGAGAAATTCACAGATCTTATGCGAAGAATGTGTACTGCGCAGTCCACTGAATTTGTTGTGGAGGAAGAGGATGGCAGTGATGAAGCCCAGGAGCAGCTTGAGAGCGAAGTACAGCGTCTTCGGGACAATGAAGTGTATGTTGTGGGCGGTATAATAACTGATGTTGCAGTGAAGCTTACCAAGAAGAATCAGAATATGGCCTATGTGACGATAGAGGATCTATACGGCCAGATAGAAATTACTGTGTTTCCAAGGGATTTTGAGAGATGCAGAGACAAACTGCTGGTTGACAACAGAGTGTTTATCAAGGGCCGTGCAAGTATTGGAGAGAAGGAAAATAAGCTGCTTTTATCAGAACTCATGACATTTGAGGATGCGGCAAATGGAATGGAATTTGCCGGCAGGAATACATGGACTCCGAAGAACAAACCAGAGGTAAAACAGAGCACAAAGCAGCTATGGGTTCTCTTCGAAGACGTTATGGAGTACACAAAAAATGAGTCTGGATTTATATCCATACTAGAGGAGTACAAAGGCAGTTGTCCGGTGTATGTACAGCTTAAGAAAACGCATCAGGCCAAGAATATGGGAAGGGGGTTCTGTGTGAATGAAAATTCTGGAGTCGTGGCAGCTCTTCAGATGGAATATGGAAAGGACAGGGTTCTTATAAGAGATGTGGGGCCTGAAAGGAGATAATTGTGGATATAATTACGGCGAACAGCAATCCAAAGGTAAAAGAACTGAATAAGCTGGGCAAAGATGCGAAGCTTCGCAGACAGCGGGACGTATTTCTTGTCGAGGGAATACGAATGTTCCGGGAGATGCCTGTTGATAAGATCCAGGAGATATATCTGTCGGAGTCTGCGTATGCGGAGTACGGTGACGAACTTGGACGAAAAGGGTTCTTTGATGCGGCAGATCCTGTGATACTAAGCGACAGTGTGTTTGCCAGCGTGTCGCAGACGAAAACCCCGCAGGGGTGCCTTGCTGTGGTTGGTTGTTTTCATTGTGGCGTGGATGATGTGTGTGGAAAGATGAACAGAGAGACATACCTTGTACTTGACACGCTTCAGGATCCGGGGAATATGGGAACTATATTCAGGAGTGCTGAGGCTGCTGGGATAACAGCGGTTATAATTGGTCCGGGATCGTGTGACCCATATAATCCAAAGGTAGTCAGGTCAACTATGGGGGCGATATTCAGGGTCCCTTTTATACAAAGTGAAGACCTGGTCTCCACGATAGAATGGCTCAAGAAAGAGGGCGTTGTTGTATATGGTGCTCATCTGAATGGGGACGACCTTTACGACATACATTTTCCGGAAAAAACAGCGTTTCTCATAGGTAATGAGGGAAATGGACTGTCAGACGAAATTGCTGCCACATCTGACAGATTACTGCGGATTCCGATGGAGGGAAAAGTCGAATCCCTGAACGCTGCCATATCAGCGACTCTTTTGTCGTATGAAGCCATGAGACAGCGAAAATGCGGCCGACAAAACTAGATTAAACAAGACGTCATATTTTCCGGAATAGGGGCATAGCTTTTAAAGTATGCAAAAGTTTGTTGTAACGGAGGGAGAAAATATGACTGAAAAAACATTGAACAACAATCAGGTAGTAGTAGCAGGAGAGATAACATCGGAATTCACATTTAGCCACGAAATATTTGGCGAGGGATTCTATATGGTAGATCTGATGGTCAGCAGATTGAGCGACGCTTATGATGTTATCCCGCTTATGGTGTCGGACAGATTGTTTGACGTGAATGAGTCCCATATTGGAGAAAAGATATTGGCTAAGGGGCAGTTCAGGTCATACAATAAGCATGAGGAGACGAAGAATCGTCTCATACTATCTGTGTTTGTCAGAGAGATTGAGCAGATTGATGATGACGAGTCAGAGGAGGAAAATAAGCCGAATCAGATATATCTGGACGGTTACATATGCAAAGCACCTGTGTACAGGATGACGCCGCTTGGCAGAGAGATAGCTGACGTGCTGCTGGCAGTGAACAGAGCTTATGGCAAGAGCGATTACATACCATGTATATGCTGGGGCAGAAATGCCCGGTTTGCCGGAAAACTGCAGGTTGGAGAACACGTTGCGATATGGGGTAGAATACAGAGCCGCGAATATCAGAAGCGTGTGGATGGCGACCAGGTTGTGAGCAAAGTTGCATATGAAGTATCAGTGAGCAAAATGGAATGCCTTGAGTAATATTTCATAAGGAGGGGCCCGCGTAAGCGGGAGGAATCCTTGTGAAGCACGCAGGCGCCACGCGAAGCGTCTATAAATGCGCCTGCTCCTTAGGAGGGGCCCGCGTAAGCGGGAGGAAAAGGAAATATCCTGTTGACATATGTCGCATGCGATGATATAGTAGCACTATCTAAGGTTAACTGAATACAATATAGTAGAGGCGCGGGATTTATCAGTATGCAGGCTGATACATGTGGTTGTATATGATGTCTGTTGAAAGGGGAAACCGCCGAAGTTGTGAATTGTCCACACGATTCGCTGCTGGTTGTGCAGCTAAGAACTGCATGACTGTCATCTGAGGATGGAGAGCTACTTATAAGAATTAAGATTTTTATGGGCTGGCTTTTTGTCAGCCCGTTTTTTATGACTTTATATTCTGAAACAAATGCTATATTGTATCAACTATTTTTATAAGGAGGATGACAATATGTCAATTTTTACTGGATCAGCAGTTGCACTTGTAACACCTTTTTTGGAGAACGGAGATGTGGATTATGATAAGCTCAAGGCACTCGTAGAGTTCCACATTGCACATAAAACAGATGCCATAGTTATCTGCGGAACAACAGGAGAGGCTTCAACACTTTCACATGAGGAACACCTTGAGACTGTAAAGAAGTGTGTTGAATTCGCAGATCACAGAATCAAAGTTATCGCAGGAACAGGTTCAAACTGTACAGCCACAGCAATATACCTCTCAACAGAGGCTGAGAGCTATGGTGTTGACGGACTTCTTGTAGTTACACCATACTACAACAAGGCAACCCAGAATGGACTTATCGCACATTTCACAGCAGTTGCAAACTCTGTAAATGTCCCAATTATCCTGTATAATGTACCATCACGTACAGGCTGCAATATACAGCCGGAGACAGCTGTATACCTTGCACAGAACGTCCCTAACATTGTTGGAATCAAAGAAGCTTCCGGCAATATCAGCCAGGTTGTAAAGCTCGCAAGTCTTGCAAAGGGATGTATAGATATTTACTCAGGCAATGATGACCAGGTTGTTCCACTTCTCTCTCTTGGCGGAAAGGGAGTTATCTCGGTTACAGCAAATATTATTCCTGAGGATGTCCACGATATGGTACAGAAGTACCTTGATGGGGATGTTCAGGGAAGTCTTGATCTCCAGTTGAAGGCTGTCAATCTGTGTGATGCATTGTTCTGTGAGGTTAATCCTATTCCTGTGAAGAAGGCTGTAGAACTTCTCGGAATGTGTGACGGTACTATGAGAATGCCGCTTACAGAGATGGAGCCACAGAATGTCCAGAAGCTAAAAAAGGCGATGGAAGAGTACGGTGTTCTTTAAAATAAGATATTATGCAAGAATACCAATGTCTGCAGCTAAGGGCTGCAGACATTTTTTGTATATCACCATTGCACAATGTGGCTTAAATGTGTAAAATGGTGTACATGTCCAGAGTGCAGATGCACATCTGGAATATGTGAATGATTATAACAAATCAGAGTATGGATCTGACAATGATACAAATGAACAGATGGAGGAACAGACATATGGTAAAGATGATAATGCATGGCTGCAACGGCAGAATGGGTCAGGTAATAACAGGTATAGCTGCAAGTGATCCTGATGTAGAGATCGTGGCGGGAATAGACGTGGTTGACAACAGAGACAATGGATATCCTGTATTTACAGACATAGATGCATGTGATGTGGATGCAGATGTCATCATAGATTTTGCGGCAGCAGCAGCGGTTGACAAGCTTCTTGACTACAGTGTCAGAAGACAGATTCCGGTTGTACTTTGTACCACGGGACTCAGTGCTGAACAGCTTGAGAAGGTTAAAAAGAGCAGCGAAAGAGTGGCTGTACTTAAATCAGCAAATATGTCACTGGGAATCAATACGCTTATAAAGCTTCTCAAGGATGCTGCAAAGGTATTTTCTCCAGCGGGATATGATATAGAGATAGTTGAAAAGCATCACAACCAGAAGGTGGATGCTCCATCAGGAACGGCTCTTGCGCTGGCTGATTCAATCAATGAGGCGTGTGGTGAGCAGTATGAGTATGTGTACGACAGAAGTCAGGTTAGGAAGAAGAGAGACAAGAAGGAGCTCGGCATATCTGCTGTCCGTGGAGGAACAATAGTTGGTGAGCATGAGGTCATATTTGCCGGAATAGACGAGGTTATAGAGTTCAAGCATACTGCATATTCAAAGTCAGTATTTGCAAAGGGCGCTGTGGAGGCTGGAAAGTTTCTCAAGGGCAAGCCTGCTGGAATGTACGACATGTCAGATGTGATAGGATAGGAGATCATATGGAAATATCAACCAGAACAGAGGATGGAGAGCTGGTGCTCTGTGCCAGTTCTATATACAACCAGAAATTTTATCTGAATAAAGACTTCAGCAAGCTTCCGGAAGAGATAAAGGATGAGCTTCATGCTATGTGTGGTGCATTTACGCAGGAGGTCGGAGGTATATTTATGCTTGTGTTTGATTCAGATGGCAATCTGAAGATACAGACAAGAGCACTTGAGGACGATCTGCTTTTTGATGACATCGGGTGTGGTCTCAAAGTAAAGAAGCTTCAGAATGACAAGAAGGAGCTTTTTCAGAGTCTTGAACTTTTTTATAAAGTATTTATATAGGGTGTTGATGTGAACAGTCTCATTCAGGACTGATAATCATGAATAAAAAATGATCAGGAAGGGAATTAGATCATGTTATTTGCTATTGATGCGGGAAATACAAATATTACCATCGGATTGTTCGATGGAGCGAAAATTGAGAAAACATTTCGAATGACTACAGGTATATCACGTACATCTGATGAGTATGGAGTATTTCTGTGTGAGCTGCTTAGAATGAGACATCTTTCTACGGATGTTATTGATGAGGTCATCATAGCCTCGGTTGTGCCAAAGATAATGCATTCACTTGTGAATGGTATTAAGAAATATTTTGGGATAACACCGCTTATAGTTGAGCCAGGGGTGAAGACTGGTATAAATATTGCACTGCCAAATCCGAAACAGCTTGGTGCAGACAGAATAGTTGACGCTGTGGCGGCCTATTACATATATGGCGGTCCTGTGCTTACTGTGGATTTTGGAACTGCTACGACATATGATCTCATAAACGGAGAGGGTGCATTTACCGCAGAGGTTACATCCCCTGGAATCCGGCTGATTGCAAATGCGCTCTGGACAGGCACGGCAAAACTGCCTGAGATAGAGATAAAGGTTCCAGATACAATACTCTGCAAGGATACCATATCAAGTATGCAGGCTGGTGTATGTATGGGATATATAGGTCAGACTGAGTATATCGTCAGACGTATGAAGAAGGAGTCAGGCCTTGACAATATAAAGGTGGTCGCGACAGGCGGTCTTGGTAAGATGATATATGAGAACACGGACTGCATAGATGTGTATGATCCTGATCTCACACTTCAGGGGCTGAGACTTATCATGGACAAACACAGACAGCAGTAATGTGTCGGAAAAAGATCTAAGAGATTTGATTATGTAGAAGAAATACCTATAATATTATATATAGAAGCAATGGAGATATTTATGGATTTTAGAGATAAATTGATCCTGGCGCCGATGGCTGGTGTATGTGACCAGCCATTTCGTCTTTTATGCAAAGAGCAGGGGTGTGACATACTCTACAGTGAGATGGTGAGCGCTAAGGCGATATTTTATAAAAATAAAAACACAAAACCTCTTCTGGCAATGGATGAAAGAGAAAAACCATTTGGCCTGCAGCTGTTCGGATCAGATCCTCATATAATGGCTGAGATGGCAAAGATGATTGAGGGCAATGGCTATTCATTTATAGACGTGAATATGGGGTGTCCCGTGCCTAAAGTAGTGAACAATGGGGAGGGATCAGCTCTCATGAAGGACCCGCTTCTCGTTGGACGTATAGTTGAAGCCATGTCAAACGCAATCAGCATCCCCCTCACCGTCAAGATACGAAGCGGTTTTGACAGTGAGCATATAAACGCTCCAGAGATTGCTCATATTGCTCAGGAGAGCGGGGCGGCGGCAGTTGCTGTTCACGGTCGGACCAGGCAGCAATATTACCAGGGGCATGCTGACTGGAGTGTGATAGCCAGGGTTAAAGAGGCGTGCAGTATACCGGTTATAGGTAATGGAGATATATTGACTCCTCAGGATATCATAGATATGAGAAAACAGACTAATTGTGATGGGTTCATGATAGGCCGGGGGGCTAGAGGCAATCCATGGATATTCAAAGAGATGAAGTATTATTATGAGCATGGAGAGCTTCCAGCAAGGCCTGATGTGCATGAGATAAAGTCGACCATACTGAGACATGCACAGCTCATGGTTGAGTATAAGGGGGAGTATACAGGAATCCATGAGATGAGAAAACATGTTGCCTGGTACTCAGTGGGTATGTATGATTCGGCCAGATTGAGGAACACAGTGAATGCTGTAGAGACATATGATGAACTACAAAAGCTGCTTGATGAGTGGGAAGAATGCTATCCGGAATACATGGAAAAATAATAATTTTAAATTGAAAATGTAACAGAATCTGAAGATTTTATTAAAAAACGTAAAGACAAAATATACAATATGCTAATATGTTTCAAAAATGTTACGACGATAAAATGTGCATTATTCACAAAAACATACCATTAAAATATTGCATGTTTCAATTAACGAAATGAAAGATTTTTGAGCACTTGTATATAATTTACAAAAATGGCTACTTTGCTTGACCTTTCTTTTGACAGAGATTATAATAACGTCATGAGTTAAATTTTAACGGTTTTGTAACAATTCTGAAACCGTAAAGAAATTAAGGAGAAAAGGTTATGCAAAAGTTTTCAGATTCATCAAAGATGAAATCACAGAAACTAAAGAAGACAACACTGAAAAGCAACGTAAAGAAGATAAGTATTGGAGCAGTGCTCCTGGCAGTTGGTATATCATCATATGCTGTTATTGCATCAGACGACAGCATGGTGACATCAAAGGGCAGGGGAGTATCTGTTGCAGCAGCAGGTAATACACTATATGCAGATAACGCAGCTGATTACGAGGAGGCAACAGCCACAGAGAGGCTTGCAGATGGAACACTTTCAGATGTGAACAAGACTGGTACAGTTGCTCTTTCAAGCAAGAAGTCAACTAAGCAGACTGCATCGATAAGCGGTGGAGTGCAGGAGAGTACAACAGAAGCTGAGGTTGAACCACTTGAGGAGATGGCAGCAGATGTTGCATACACAGACCCAATTGATATTGAGGCAGCAGATACTGATGCTGATAATTCAGCAACTGGACTTCCTGATGAGCAGATAACAGAGGATCCTTCAACTGAGAAATCTACAGAGGGACTTCCAGAAGAGAAGATAATGTACGTTAACGGAGCAACATCAGGTACATATCTCGGAACTTTCTGGGTAACAGCATATTGTCCATGTCCAATTTGTTGTGGAGAGTACAGCAACATGGTTAATCCAACAACAGCATCAGGCGCACCTGCAGTTGAGGGTGTCACATGCGCAGCACCAAGCAATTTTGAATTTGGAACAGAGCTTATAGTCGACGGTCATACATATACCGTTCAGGACAGAGGTGGAGCAATCAACGGTAATCACCTTGATATCTACTTCTCAAATCATCAGGCTGCTCTGAATTTTGCAACAGGATATTACGAAGTATATGCAAAATAAATCCAGATAGATAACAGATTATATAGAAGCCCGCTAATTTACAGTGGGCTTCTTGTTTTTTGTATATCTCTATGTTATAATGCACACGATTAAAATCTGTGGCATGCATAAATACTGCGGACATACAGAGATGGTGAGTTTTTGATTATATTGAACATTTATAACATGAAAACTATATGAGATTTTTAAGGAGATTGGCAAATGGAACTGATTTACAGAAGCACAAGAAATGCAAATGAGACAGCAACAGCATCACAGGCAATACTTAAGGGACTTGCCAACGAGGGAGGCCTTTTTGTGCCAGATTCAATCCCTGCACTGGATGTATCTTTGGAAGACCTTGCGAAGATGAACTATCAGCAGGTTGCATACGAGGTAATGAAGCTGATGTTCACAGACTTCACAGAGGAAGAGCTTAAGCATTGTATCAATTCAGCATACGATTCAAAGTTCGACACTCCTGTTATAGCACCGCTTGTAAAGAAGGCTGGAGCATACTATCTTGAGCTGTTCCATGGTTCAACTATAGCTTTTAAGGATATGGCACTTTCAATCCTCCCATACCTTCTCACAACGTCAGCAAAGAAGAATGGAGTAAAGAACGAGATCGTCATCCTGACAGCTACATCAGGAGATACAGGTAAGGCTGCCCTTGCAGGATTTGCAGATGTTCCAGGAACAAAGATCATAGTGTTCTATCCAAAGCATGGAGTGAGCCCTATACAGGAGAAGCAGATGGTTACACAGAAGGGTGACAATACCTTTGTTGTTGGTATCACAGGCAACTTCGATGATGCCCAGACAGGTGTCAAGAAGATGTTCTCAGATGTAGAGCTTGCAAAATATATGGATGAGAAGGGATATCAGTTCTCATCAGCAAACTCCATCAACATCGGACGTCTTGTTCCTCAGATGGTATACTATGTATACGCTTACACAAGGCTTGTTGCAGACGGAACCATCAAGGCAGGCGACAAGATCAATGTGGATGTTCCAACAGGTAACTTTGGAAATATACTTGCAGCATACTACGCAAAGGAGATGGGACTTCCAATTGCAAAGTTCATCTGCGCGTCAAATGACAATAAGGTTCTGTTTGATTTCTTCCAGACTGGAACATACGACAGAAACAGAGAGTTCATACTCACAACATCACCATCAATGGATATCCTTATCTCAAGCAACCTTGAGAGACTGATATACAAGATCGCAGGTAATGATGCAGAGAAGAACTCAGAGCTTATGAAGGAGCTCACAACAGATGGTGTATACACTATCACAGATGATATGAAGGCAAAGCTTGCTGAGTTCTACGGCGGATATGCAACAGAGGCAGAGACAGCAGCTACCATCAAGAAGGTATATGAGTCAGACGATTATATCATAGATACACATACAGCAGTTGCAGCTACAGTATATGGCAAGTATGTGGCAGAGACAGGCGATAAGACACCTACAGTTATTGCTTCAACAGCAAGCCCATACAAGTTCACAAGAAGCGTTATGAACGCTATAGATCCTGAGTACGATTCCAAGACAGACTTTGAACTGGTTGATGAGCTTGAGAAGCTTTCAGGCGTAAAGGTACCTCAGGCTATTGAGGATATCAGATCAGCAAAGGTTCTGCATGACACAGTATGTGACAAGGAAGATATGCTGGCAGAGGTTAAGGGCTTTCTTAATATTTAGGGTATGCCATAAGTAACAATCAGTTTATTGATAATGAATATGGCAGATGTGAATTTAAGAATTATAGATGTAATAGAATATATTGACAGTTCATTAGTACCATCCTGTCACTAAACAAAACTAGGACAAAAGAAGATCAGAATGTCCTATTCTGGTCTTTTTTTGTGTAAATTCAGTTGAAGTGAGCTTTAGGTATAGTTGCGTGGAGATGGTGAGTGGTTGGCTGTCTACAGGAGGAGTTATGTATAAATTAAAGACAAAGGCAAGCTTTGACAGCGCACATTTTTTAAAGGATTATAACGGTAAGTGCAGGAATATACATGGACACAGATGGACTATAGAGGTTGAGGTTGGAGCTGACTTGCTGGCGGATGATGTGCAGAACAGAGGTATGGTTGTTGATTTTTCAAACCTCAAGAGAGATCTGAAGGATATTGCAGATAATTTTGATCACAGCCTGATAATGGAAGAGGGAAGCCTTAAGGCGAGCACAGTAAATGCACTGCTGGACGAGAATTTTAGGATTGTTACAGTTGATTTCAGACCTACAGCGGAGAATTTTGCCAGACATATATACAATGAGATGAAGGCAAAAGGATATGAAGTAATTGAGACCAGTGTGTATGAGACCCCAAACAATGTGGCATCATACAGCGAGGACAGATAGAATATAGTGTGAAATAGATGTGGATATACAAGTGAGTCTGGGAAAAAAGAGGTATGTTGGAATGAGTACGTATAGAGTTGTAGAAAGATTTGTGAGTATCAATGGTGAGGCAGCCCGTGCTGGTGAACTTGCCGTGTTTATCAGATTTGCCGGATGTAATCTTGGCTGCAGTTACTGTGATACTAAGTGGGCAAATGAGTCTGGTGTTGGTTATGAGGAACTCAGTGAGGATGAAATAGTGGATTACGTCAGAAGGACGGAGGTTAAGAATGTGACCTTGACTGGCGGCGAGCCACTCATACAGCCTGATATTGACAGGCTGCTTCTGGCATTTGCACTTGAGGAGGATCTAAGAGTTGAGATAGAGACCAATGGAAGTGTGGATATAGCAGAGTTCAAAGCACTTGGCGGGAATGTGTCATTCACGGTTGATTACAAGTCACCGTCAAGTGGTATGGAAGATAAGATGTGTCTGGCAAATTATAACTATATAGACAAGAAAGATTCTGTGAAGTTCGTTGTGGGTTCGCAGGAGGATCTTGAGAAATGTCTGGAGATCATAAATGAGTATGCTCTTGATGAGAGAACAAGGGTGTACATAAGCCCTGTGTATGGAAGTATTGATCCGGCGGATATAGTTGATTTTATGATAGAGAACGATATGAACGATGTAAAGCTTCAGTTACAGCTTCACAAATTTATATGGGATCCGGAAGAAAGAGGTGTATAATATGGCGATAGATAAAGAGGCTATAAAGGAACATATAAGAGGTATTCTCATTGCTCTTGGCGATGATCCTGACAGAGAGGGGCTTGTAGAGACTCCTGACAGAGTTGCAAGGATGTATGAGGAAGTATTTGAGGGAATGAATTATACCAATGACGAGCTGGCTGAGATGTTCGGCAAGACATTTGCTGAGGACGGAGTGGCAAGGCAGGCTGGTGACATGGTGTTTGTCAAGGATATAGAGGTGTTCAGTTATTGCGAGCATCATATGGCACTCATGTACGATATGAAGGTTTCGGTTGCATACATTCCAAATGGAAGAGTGCTGGGGCTGTCAAAGATAGCAAGGATAGCAGACATGGTAGCGAAGAGACTTCAGCTCCAGGAGAGAATAGGTGCTGATATTGCATATGTAGTATCCAAGGCTGCGGGAACAGAAGATGTGGCGGTCATGATAGAGGCGCATCACAGCTGCATGACAGCAAGGGGAATCAAGAAGCCGGGAAGCAAGACAATGACGACTACACTTAGGGGAAGATTTGAGAGCGATACGGTTCTTCAGAACAAGATGCTTATGATGTATAATGCTGGCAGATAAATCCTGATTTGAAGTAAGGATATTGGAATATACAGTAATTGGTGAAGTGTAATGTGGAGACAAAGCCTGAAATAATGTGGAAATAGAATTTACAATTTATGGAGGAATGAATTATGCAGGATTTAAAGAATAAGGATGCGGCAGTAGTAGTATTTAGTGGCGGACAGGACAGTACAACATGCCTGCTTTGGGCTCTGAAACAATATAAGAAAGTATATGCGATATCATTTGACTATGGACAGAGACATGTGCTTGAACTTGAATGTGCAAAGGAGATTGCAGATAAGTTTGGGGTGGAACACCATATACTAGATATGGGCCTGCTCAATCAGCTTGCGCCAAACTCACTTACGAGAACGGATATGAAGGTTGATGAGAATGCGCCGGAGGAAGGAACACCTAACTCATTTGTCGATGGAAGAAATATGGTATTTCTTACATTTGTAGCAATATTTGCCAAACAGAGGGGAATATCTGATATAATAACCGGAGTATCCCAGAGTGACTTCTCAGGATATCCTGATTGCAGAGATATATTTATTAAATCATTAAATGTTACACTTAATCTTGCCATGGACTATGAATTTGATATAATAACACCATTGATGTGGCTGGACAAGATGGAGACATGGAAGCTTGCAGACGAGTTGGGCGGTCTTGATGTGGTCCGTGATATGACGCTCACATGTTACAACGGAATAAAGGGCGATGGCTGTGGACATTGTCCATCATGCAAGCTCAGAAAGAAAGGCTATGATCTGTATATGGAGTACAAGAAGGCTCATTAGCAACAGGATGCGTTTTGTGGGGTGCGAGGATAAGGATATTCCTGCGGATAAAAAGGCGAAAGGGTGTGTTAAATAAGTATGAAGAAGATGCTGTTTATCATGAATCCGAAAGCCGGAAGGACTACTCTCAAGAACTCTCTGGTAGATGTTCTTGAGGTATTCTGCAACAATGATTATGACGTGAGAACATATCTTACGAAATCTGCGGATGATGCAGAGCGGGTTGTTGCGGAAGAGGGAGTCGGCTATGATGTGATCGTATGTGCCGGAGGAGACGGTACTTTGGGAAATACGGTTGCAGGATTTATGAAAAGTGGACTTAAGGTCCCGCTTGGTTATATACCATGTGGTTCTACGAATGATTTTGCCAGGAGTATGGAGATACCAATGACGGCGGTTGAGGCTGCTGAGATGGTGGTTGGGGCAGAACCATTTTCCGTTGATATCGGAAGTCTTAATGACAAATATTTTGTATATGTGGCTGCTTTTGGTGTGTTTTCAGATACATCTTATGCTACACCACAGAATATGAAGAATATATTTGGTCATGCGGCTTATGTGCTTCAGGGAATAAAAAGTATTGCAAATATTCCAAGCTACAAGATGAAGATAACTATAGACGGGGAGATTCAGGAAGGCGAATTTATTTTCGGAATGGTCTCCAATTCAATATCTGTAGGTGGTTTCAAGAGTATAACGAGAAAGGGTGTGGAGTTTGATGATGGTCTGTTTGAGGGGGTTCTCATCAGAACGATAAAGACTCCAGCGAATCTGGAGCGCGTTGTCAGAGCACTTTTAACTGGTGATATCAGCGAAAAGAGCATGGTATCATTCAGGGCCAGCAATGTTTTATTTGAGGCTGAGGATCCTGTTGCCTGGACTTGTGATGGAGAATTTGGTGGAGAATACAAGAACACAAGTATAGATATTCACAGGCGTGCTATAGACCTGCTTGTTGTACAGGAGAGTGAGGCCTGACTTGTCAGGTCATAAGTATTAAGATGAATATGTTGTTCGTCGGAAATAGAGGTTAATTAAAATGGGTAAATATTTTGGAACAGATGGATTCAGAGGCGAGGCAAATGTAGATTTAACAGTGGAGCATGCCTATAAGGTTGGAAGATACCTTGGCTACTACTATGGTAAGCAGCATGAGGATGGAAAGGCTCATGTCGTCATCGGAAAGGATACGAGACTTTCAAGCTACATGTTCGAGTATTCCCTGGTTGCAGGACTTACAGCCAGCGGAGCTGATGTATACCTGATGCATGTAACACCTACGCCTAGCGTGTCTTATATAGTCCGTACAGGCGATTTTGACTGCGGCATCATGATCTCAGCCAGCCACAATCCATACTATGACAATGGTATAAAAGTTATCAATGGTCAGGGTTACAAGCTTGAGGCTGCCATCGAGAATGAGATCGAGCAGTATATAGACGGTGAGCTCGGTGAGATACCATTTGCAAAGAAGGACAGCATCGGTAAGACCACCGACTACACCATGGGAAGAAACAGATATATAGGCTACCTCCTCACGATCCCTACCAGACCTTTTAAGGGAATGAGGATCGGTCTTGATTGTGCAAATGGTGCATCATATCTGGTTGCAAAGTCAGTGTATGACGCTCTCGGAGCAAAGACTTATGTCATCAACAATGAACCAAATGGAACAAACATCAACACGGACTGCGGTTCAACACACATTGATAAGCTTCAGGCATTTGTCAAGGAGAAGGGGCTTGATGTGGGATTTGCATTTGATGGTGATGCGGACAGATGTCTTGCAGTGGACGACAAGGGTGAGATCGTGGACGGAGACAAGATCCTCTATGTCTGCGGTCGTTATCTGAAGGATAAGGGCGAGCTGAACAACAATACCATCGTCACAACTATCATGTCCAATCTTGGACTTTACAAGGCACTTGACAAGAAGGGCATCAACTATGAGAAGACAGCAGTCGGCGACAAGTATGTGTTCGAGAATATGATGGAGCACGGACATTCCATCGGCGGCGAGCAGTCAGGACATATCATCTTCTCCAAGTATGCAACAACCGGTGACGGTGTCCTCACCTCACTGATGATCATGGAGACTATACTTGGACGTAAGGTCAAGCTCTCAGAGCTGTTCCACAGCCTGACGATATATCCACAGCTTCTTGTGAATGTCAAGGTTTCAAGCAAGGATGCAGTCATGAACGATGCTGATGTGCTGAAACTGAACGATGAGATAGCAGCAGAGCTTGGAGACGACGGAAGACTTCTTCTCAGACAGAGCGGTACAGAGCCTGTCATCAGAGTTATGGTCGAGGCAGCCACAGATGAGCTGTGTGAGAAGTATGTATATAAGATGGTGGATCTCATAAAGGCGAAGGGATACGCTGTGGAGTAGCGCTTTTGTGAGAAAATTTCTGAAAAAGATAAAATATTCTCTCTTATAGACAAATAAGAGTCAGAAAGATACAAACATTAAAAAAATTGTATCTTTTTGGCTTTTTTTGTGCTTTAAGTGAAAATTTTGTATTGTTAAATGCAATAAATCTTGAAAAAGATAAAATTATATATTCTATATTATTTATGTTTGAGGTAGGAATCTCTGAATTATAGTAGCAAAACGGAGCTATAGCGCAAACGGAGTTACAGTGCAAAACGTGTTGGTTGGGGATTGAATTTAACAAACATTTTGCTCTATAGGGCAAAAACATGCGTTGATGTGTTAATTGATGATATAAGATATGTGGATTTTCTCAAGTTCAAACAGACAAATACTTGCGAAATATACTGCTGTTGGCGAAAATGCATGAAAAAAGTGGGGTATAATCCTAAAAATGATAGAATTTATCTGTTGACATGTTGTGGCAAAACAGATAAAGTTTTATGTGGCGAAAGATATGACTGTCACCAGACTTGCGATGAGAAATATGTGACCGTGACAGTTACAATAATATAACATGAGAGGCATATATATATGAACGAATGTTTAAGATCCCATTATTATGACGAGGACGAGATGCACGAGGAGTGCGGAGTCTTTGGTATTTATGATTTCGATGGAAATGATGTGGCGAACACGATCTACTATGGTCTGTTTGCGTTGCAGCACCGTGGACAGGAGAGCTGCGGTATAGCGGTGTCGGACACTGCCGGTCCTAAGGGCAAGGTCAGCTCTTTAAAGGGCATGGGACTTGTGAACGAGGTGTACACACCTGATTCACTGAGTAAGCTAAAGGGAAATATCGGCGTGGGTCATGTCAGGTATTCAACAGCTGGTGCCAGCACTATAGAGAATGCACAGCCACTGGTCCTCAATTATGTAAAGGGAACTCTGGGACTTGCACACAACGGCAATCTGGTAAATGCTCCTGAGCTTAGACGTGAGCTGGAGCTCACAGGAGCTATATTCCAGACAACCATAGATTCTGAGGTAATAGCTTACCATATAGCGAGGGAGAGAGTTAAGTGCGGTTCCGTTGAGGAGGCTGTCACTAGAGCTCTCAAGAAAGTAAGGGGATCATATTCACTTGTTATCATGAGCCCTAGAAAGCTTATCGGAGCCAGAGACCCATTTGGCTTCAGACCGCTTTGCATAGGAAAGCGTGATAACGCGTACATACTGGCATCTGAGAGCTGTGCGCTCGATACCATAGGTGCCGAATTTGTCAGGGATGTGGAGCCTGGAGAGGTTGTAACAATATCACCTGAGTACGGAATCCAGTCGTACAAGAACATGTGCCAGGAGCAGCATGCAAGATGTATATTTGAGTATATATACTTTGCGAGACTTGATTCAGTCATAGATGGAATGTCTGTGTACGATTCGCGTATCACAGCCGGAAGATGCCTTGCAAAGGACAGCCCGGTTGATGCTGATGTGGTAGTTGGCGTTCCTGAATCGGGAAATGCAGCGGCCATGGGATATTCACTTGAATCGGGTATTCCATATGGAACGGCATTTGTCAAGAATGGATATGTGGGAAGAACATTCATAAAGCCACAGCAGAGCCAGAGAGAGTCCAGCGTGCGTGTCAAGCTGAACGTCCTTAAGGAGGCTGTAAATGGCAAGCGTGTCATAATGATAGATGACTCTATAGTTCGTGGAACTACGAGTGACAGAATAGTTGGCATGCTCAGGGAGGCAGGAGCGACTGAGGTCCATGTAAGGATCAGTTCACCTCCATTCCTGTATCCATGCTACTTTGGAACTGACATTCCGGACAGAGAGCAGCTCATAGCATACAACAGGTCTGTAGATGATATATGCAAGATCATAGGTGCCGACTCTCTGGCGTACCTGAAGATGGAGAGACTTCCGGAGCTATCAGGTGGAAGGCAGTACTGCCATGGATGTTTCAGCGGCCAGTATCCGATGAAACCGCCTACAGAGGACATCAGAGGTGACCACGAAGACTTCAAGAGAGGCTCGGAGTCTCACATAAATTAATAATGTAAAAATTCGGAATCATATCAGCGGAAAAAGCGGATATTGATTCCGAATTTCTGGTTTATGCAAAAAAAGCATGGAAATAATCTGAAACCCATGTATAATAGTTGTGTGATAAGATATAAAAGCATTTGTCAGCTGGCAAATGCGGGAGACTACAGGAAGAAAGAGGTAAAGACATGAGTAAGGACAAGTACGAAAGCCCACTGTGTGAAAGATACGCTAGTAAGGAAATGCAGTATATTTTCTCACCTGATATGAAGTTTAAGACATGGAGAAAGCTGTGGATAGCTCTTGCTGAGACAGAGAAGGAGCTTGGTCTTAAGGACGAGAACGGCAATCCAAGAATCACAGATGAGCAGATCGAGGAGCTCAAGGCTCACGCTGATGACATCAACTATGATGTTGCCAGAGAGAGAGAAAAGCTGGTTCGTCACGACGTAATGAGCCACGTATATGCATACGGTGTTCAGTGCCCTAAGGCAGCAGGAATAATCCACCTTGGAGCAACAAGCTGCTATGTAGGCGATAACACAGACGTTATCGTTATGACAGAGGCATTAAAGCTTGTCAGAAAGAAACTCATCAATGTTATAAATGAGCTGGCAAAGTTCGCAGATCAGTACAAGGATCTTCCAACTCTTGCATTTACACATTTCCAGCCTGCACAGCCAACGACAGTCGGCAAGCGTGCAACACTCTGGATGCAGGAGCTGCTCCTTGACCTCTCAGATATAGAGTACATGATCAGCCAGCAGAAGCTTCTCGGATCAAAGGGAACAACTGGAACACAGGCAAGTTTCCTTGAGCTCTTCGGAGGAGATCACGAGACAGTGAGAAAGATAGATGGAAAGATCGCTGAGAAGATGGGATTTGCTGAGTGCTATCCTGTATCAGGCCAGACATATTCAAGAAAGGTCGACTCAAGAGTTCTTAATGTGCTCTCAGGCATCGCACAGAGTGCACACAAGTTCTCAAATGATATCAGACTTCTCCAGCACTTAAAGCAGATAGAGGAGCCATTTGAGAAGAACCAGATCGGTTCATCAGCTATGGCATACAAGAGAAATCCAATGAGAAGTGAGAGAATCGCATCACTTGCCAATTATGTAATGTGTGACGCGCTCAATCCTGCTATCACAGCCGCAACACAGTGGTTTGAGAGAACACTGGATGACTCAGCAAATAAGCGTATCTCAATTCCAGAGGCATTCCTTGCAGTTGACGGAATCCTTGATCTGTACCTGAACGTTGTTGATGGTCTTGTGGTATATGACAAGGTTATCTACCAGTGCTTCATGAAGGAGATTCCATTCATGGCAACAGAGAATATCATGATGGATGCTGTTAAGCGTGGCGGTAACCGTCAGGAGCTTCATGAGAAGATCAGAGAGTACTCAATGCTTGCAGGCGAGCAGGTCAAGAAGTACGGAAGAGAGAATGACCTCGTTGACCGTATCGCAGCAGACCCTGACTTTGGTATGACAAAGGAGGAGATCGTATCTATCCTTGAGCCAAAGAACTTCGTAGGTCGTGCTCCTGAGCAGACAAGAGAGTTCCTTGCAGAGGTCATTCAGCCTATCCTCGATGAGAACAAGGATATCCTTGGTGTTACTGCGGAGATCAATGTATAAAGATCTGAATTAAAATGTATATAGAGTAAATAAGATGCTGGCGCATTTGCAATGGTGGTATGTTCGTTTTGACATGGATATATTAACAAGCTTATGTGTCAGCTTTTTTATATACAATTGAAAGGCTATTTTCTAAGATTCACATTTGCAGATAGATGTGTTAATATAGTTAGCGAAAACTAACTTGTATGGTCGGCAGACAAAGTGGATCACAGAAAATTTGGTTATGTGATTAAAAAGGGAGGAATATTGCTATGTTACAGTGGAAGGTATTTATGGTTATGGCGCTGGTGGGGCATGCATTATGTGGAATTTCTGATGGATTTCTAACGTATGCACCGAATGGAAAGGTCGATCTGACGAATTTCAAAGATTATGATAAGTCTAAGGTGGCGTTCAGGGGAATGCCGCTTAAGAATCTGTCGATAGCTATGCTTCTAGGTGTATGTGCCATGACTTTGGAGATATTTGGCTATCTGGCTATCTGCGACTGGATCCGCCAGTACTCAGAGATTTTTTATATGATAATGTATGTTGCAACACTTGTAATGTTCATCAATCTGGCACTGCATCATCTGTTCTGCTGTCTAGTCGAGTGGTTCTTCGTAAAGCTGGGTCTGACAGAAGAAGCTCTGAATGCAGTGTGGGATTTCTTCAAAAACACCTGCTATACGATGTATCTGGGCTATGCTGGTATGCTTGTATTTGCTGTAGCGTTTCTGATAGTTGTTGTCACGGGAAAAACTTCACTTCCAGTGTGGGCGTGCATCTTCAATTTGCTCCCCCTTGCGATAGTCATACTGCCGACCAAGATTCCTGCAAAGGCAAATGTGGTCGGTGCAATCATGTTTGCCGGACTGATATTTTTGATATAATATTTGAATAGAGAATATAAATGGCTGGTGTATGGACGAAACGTCTGTGCGCCAGTTTTTTTGTGCAGACAATAATACAGAGTTTGTATATGCACAGGATTTGGGTGGCTGTCGGGGCAACTATGAAAAAACTGATCAGCGTGATATAATGAGCATTGTTCGATGTATTTATGAAATATAAGGGGATATATTATTATGATGAAACTGACAAAGGAAGAACAGCACAGGCAGTGCATAAAAGAAATCAAAGCGACGCTGCTTGTGGTATTTATATGTTTTTTATGGCATGTGCTAACCGCGTTTCTGCTAAATGGCACCGGGTGGACGGTATTCCATATGCCGGCGTGGTTTGTGGTCTCGGTGCTTGGAACAGTGGTGCTTGCGGTAGTCGGGGTATTCTGGCTGCTTAAGTTTGTGTTCGTAGATTTCCAATATGAAGAGGATGAGAGTGAGGGTGAAAATGAACAGTAATCAGATATTGATCTTATCGGTTTTTCTTGGATATCTGTTATTCAATGTTGTGGTGAGCTTTGTCTACAGCAGAAGGACGGAGAAAAGTCTGCACACAACGTCCGAGAAGAAGTATTTCATAGGCGGAAGAAATATGAACGGAATCGTCCTAGCCATGACGATCATGGCGACATACACTTCCGCAAGTTCATTTATATCAGGACCGGGTGCAGCGGGTCTTACATATGGATATGCACAGGCGTGGATAGCTGCTATCCAGGTCCCAGTCACATTTTTGGTGCTCGGTGTGCTTGGAAATAAGCTGGCGATAGTGTCCAGACGAACGGGCGCTGTGACAGTGGTGGGTTACTTCAAGGCGAGATACAAGAGCGATGCGCTGGTGGTCATCACGAGCCTTGGACTTATAGTTTTCTTCATAGCACAGATGATAAGCCAGTTTACAGGAGGGGCCACACTTATAGCATCCATAACGGGAATGGATCATGTGACTTCACTTTTGATATTTGGCACAGTCGTGATATTGTACACAGCCATCGGCGGATTCAGTGCGGTTGTTATAACTGACACGATTCAGGGAATAGTAATGTGTATCGGAACATTCCTGTTTATATTCTTTGTCTTAAGGAGCGGGGGCGGTCTTGCCGCGATAGATGCCGGTCTTCAGACAAACCTGCCAGAGGTGTACGATGACATTTTCTCGAAATACACTCCAGGAGGGCTGCTCAGCTATTGGGTGCTTGTGGGATTTGGAACGTTGGGACTTCCCCAGACTGCTGTGCGCGCCATGGGATTTAAGGATACGAAGAGCATGCACAGAGCGATGTGGATCGGAGTTCTCACATGCAGCTTTGTGATCGTAGGAATGCATCTTGCAGGAACATGGGCTGGCGCACTTGTCGATACGGACAATCTTCCAACTTCGGATTATTTTATACCATATATAGTACAGAAGATCATGCCGCCTGGAATAGCAGCGATATTCCTCGCAGCGCCGATGGCAGCAGTCATGTCGACAGCGGATTCGCTCCTCATACTTGCCACAGCAGCTATAGTGAAGGATCTGTGGAAGAATTACGTGGTGGGTGATGATCCGGTGAAAAATGAGAAATACGACAAGAATGTCAAGCTGGTGAGCACGATACTTACGATGTTGCTCGGCGTGGTGGTGATGGTTCTCACGATCAATCCGCCGGATATAATTTTCATGCTCAATATGTTTGCATTTGGCGGACTTGAATGCACATTCTTTTGGCCTCTTGTGGGAGGTCTGTTTTGGAAGAAGGGAACTAAGCAGGCGGCGGTGTGCAGCAGCGTAGGTGCGATCGCGACATATATATTTGCAACGTATTTTATCAAGATCGCCGGGATAAATGCGGTCGTGTGGGGACTGATGGTAGGTGCGGTGCTGTACTTTGGAATTGGGTTTATAACGGGAAGAAAAGGACTTGATCCGGATATTCTGGACAAGTGCTTTTGATATGTGCGCAGGATGTATGAACTTGAAAATAGAGTTGAAAGGTAAAATGAAGCATGAATGAGATAAACGACAACAAAAAAGCTATGTCCGAGGATGTGAAACAGGCGCTGATAAGGTTTAACAAGGACAACATCTATGTCCAGAACCTGAAGATAGAGCTGGTCGATATGAGTCTTGGATATGTGAAGGGCAAGATGATGGTCACAGAGGATGTCCTTAATCCATATGGTTCTGTGCATGGTGGATGCCTGTACTCACTTGCGGATATAGTGAGCGGGATCGCAGCATGTACCTACGGAAAGTTTTCTTCAACTATAGATGGAACTATGACATATATAGCTCCGGCTATGAACACGGAGTATCTCATCTGTGAGGGAATCGAGATCCGCCAGGGCAAGAAGGTGTCACTGTACGAGGCAAATATTTACGATGACAAGGGACAACTTGTAGACAAGGCAAGGTTCTCATTCTATATGATGAACCGCTCTGTTGTGGAATAGATGGGAGATGTAAGGCAAGGTGAAATATACAAATGTTATCTCAGGCAAGTTCGTAGACAGACCAAACAGGTTCACAGCCCATGTGGAGATAGACGGAGTTACAGAGACCGTGCACGTAAAGAACACAGGGAGGCTTAGCAGTTTGCTGATACCGGGGAACACGGTCAGCCTTGAGAAGTCTGCAAATCCAAACCGCAAGACGAAATACGATCTCATAGCGGTGGAGGATCCAAAGCTTGGCTGGGTGAATGTGGATAGTCAGGTGCCGAATAAGGTGGTTCTGGAATGGCTTAAAACTAAGGATTATGACTTTATAAAGCCGGAGTATGTATACGGGGATTCAAGGATTGATTTCTATATGGAAAAGGATGGCACGAAGTATCTCATGGAGGTCAAGGGCTGTACGCAGGAGATCGATGGGATAGGATATTTCCCGGATGCACCTACCGACAGGGGAGTCAGGCATTTGCGGGAGCTGATGAAGGCGGTCTCCGAGGGATATAAATGTTATGTGGCATTTGTCATTCCGATGACAGGGATAACTGAGGTCAGGCCAAATGCGGAAATACACAGGGAGTTCGCGGAGACTTTCTATGAGGCGAAGGCGGTTGGCGTGGAGGTGTTAAATCTCACGTGCCGGGTTACTCGGGATGAGCTGGAGATAGTGGAGCAGTGAGATAGGTGAAAATGATAACTGGTATTCTGACAGAATTGATCTATACACGAAAACTGATGAAGAAATCTTGTTTGTTATGCAGGGAGATTCTCCGAATGGCACATATTCAGCACGGACAGAAACGGCATATCAGGAGATTGACAGGCTGATAGGTGGTATTGGGGAAAGATAAGGAGCAGATTATGGTAGAGATACTATTTGGAGAAAGTTCGGCAGGTTCCATGAAAGCGGCAAAATGCGATAATGTGGAATATAAGAATGGTCAGCCACTGTGGATACAGGGTTCTTCTGACGAGGTGATCTGCCTTGGTTTCATGCTGGACATGGGCTACATCGGCGAGGTAGTTGACAGTCAGTACCGCAAGGATTTTATCTACTCAATGTATGCTCAGAACCAGTGGGAGCAGGATGAGGAATATGAAAATGAACTTAAGAAACTTGGCAATGTGTACGCCGGTGAACTTGCAAGGCTTATAAGATTTCTTGAGGGTGGTGAGCCGGTAAGAATATGGTACAGTGACGCTCCATATTCAAGGTGTGGATTTTATCATGTATGCAGCATTCTGAAGAACTATCCAAATGAAGTGTTTGTTGTCACACAGCCAGAGCATGTTGTGAAGAAAAATGTCATAGTGTCGTATCATAGCTGGAGCGAAGTGGCAGCGGAGGAATTTGCTGGGTTCCTCGAAAACGAGAGAAAACTTACCACGGAAGAGATAAGGATGTATGCGGAGATGTGGGGCGAGCTTGTCCTTGAAAATGCACCGCTCAGGGCTGTGGTAAATGGAACTGTGCTCAGTGTGTCAGATGATTTCTATGATTTTATCATTTGGAACAGGCTGACGGACAAGCTGGTTAAGGAGTGCAGGCTGATCGGTGACATTTTGGGACAGGTTCCGATTGGAGTCGGTGACTGGTGGTATGCGGCGAGGATAGAACATTTCATCAGGCAGGGTAGGATAAAGGCTGTGGAGGACTCGAATAATAAGTATGCACGTTTGATAAAAAGGTGTGAAATATAAAATCAACACATAAAAATTTTGCTATATTAAAAAGATTGATGTATTGCAATTAGGAATACATTGTAGTACACTCAAGGTGAAAGGTGGTGTTGTTATGGCAACTAAAACAGCTAACGTTACAGCTAGAATACAACCGGATATTAAGGAATCTGCAGAGGCGATTTTAGAGAAATTAGGAATTCCAGTATCTGTATTTATTGATATGACCTATAGACAGGTCATTTCTGCCAATGGTATACCTTTTGAATTGAAGGTTTCAAGAGAAATTGAAACAAGAGATACTATGACTGATACAAGGTTTGATACATTGATGCAAAAAGGACTTGAACAAGCGAGGACAGATGATTCAAGACCAGCTAAAGATGTTTTTGCTGATTTGAGAAAGAGAGTATAACATTTGGTAAATACTTATGAGGTTAAGATTACGCAACAAGCACAGGAACAGATGGAAGAGATAGTTGATTATGTTTCTCGTGAATTGTTTGCACCAGAGGCTGCAAAAAGTCTTTTGAACAAATTAGAAAATACAATAATGTCATTATCTGTATTCCCGGAGAAACACAAATTGACTGATGAGGAACCATGGAGATCAGATGGTATACGAAAAGTAAGTGTTAGTAATTTCTTGGTGTACTATTGGATAAATAAAGTAGAGAGTAGAGTATATGTTACAGCCGTGATATACGATAGAAGAGATCAGTTAGAACAATTAAAGACCATGAAGATACAGTTTGGAGATCCATAATCATTTTTCTAATCAGGTTATGGATTCCTTTCTTGTGACAATAGTGTTGGTTGGATGATGTTCAAATATATAGTGGCTTTTCCTCTCGTGTCATGTTAGAATCACATGTATATGCAAATAAATGTGGAAGGAAAGATTACGGGGATTAGTTCCAGGTAAACTATGGTGAAAGTATATGGAAGATATGAAGAATGGTAAGCGAAGTTCATTTTCGGGCAAGCTGGGGTACGTGCTGGCGGCGGCAGGTGCATCGGTGGGCCTTGGAAATATATGGAGATTCCCTTATCTTGCGGCAAAGTACGGCGGGGGAATTTTCCTCATAATATACATCGTGCTTGCACTTACATTTGGCTATACGATGATAGTTGCGGAGACGGCGATCGGACGAATGACGAGAAAGAGTCCGGTTGGGGCATTCAAATCATTTGGAAAGAAGAAATGGCTGTCGTTTGGCGGCTGGATAAATGCCGTTATACCTGTGCTTATAGTGCCGTACTATTCGGTTATTGGCGGCTGGGTTATCAAATATCTGGTGGAGTATTTCAGAGGAAATGCAAAGCAGCTGGCTGAGGATGGATATTTCACCGATTTCATATCAAATGGTGTGTCAACGGAGCTGTGTTTCGTGGCGTTCTGCGCATTTACACTTATCATTATATTTGCCGGTGTGCAGAATGGGATAGAGAGGGTATCCAAGATCATGATGCCTATTCTGATCGTTCTGTCAGTCATCATTGCGGTATATTCCGTGACAAGACCGGGCGCACTTGCGGGAGTAAAATACTTCCTTGTGCCAAATGTGAAGAACTTCTCGTGGATGACAGTGGTTTCTGCCATGGGGCAGATGTTCTACTCGCTTTCAATTGCCATGGGAATACTCATAACATTTGGCTCTTACATGAAGAAAGATACGGCGATAGAGGATTCGACCAGAAATGTAGAGATATTCGACACTGGTATAGCGATCATGGCGGGACTTATGATAATCCCGGCGGTATTTGCATTCTCTGGGGGAGATCCGGATACCCTTCAGGCCGGACCATCACTGATGTTTATCACTATTCCAAAGGTATTCCAGAACATGGGATTTGGAACTGTCATAGGAATCGTGTTCTTCCTGCTCGTACTATTTGCTGCTGTCACAAGCTCCATAGCACTTACTGAGAGTGCAGTGTCAACATTTGAGGATGAGCTTGGATGGGGAAGAAAGAAGGCAACGGTGCTTGTGGGAGTTATTATGCTTGCGCTTGGAAGTCTGTCATCCCTGGGATATGGCCCGCTGGCAGGAATCAAGATCATAGGCATGCAGTTCCTTGACCTGTTCGACTTTCTCACCAATTCGGTGATGATGCCTATAGCGGCACTTCTCACAAGCCTGTTTGTGTCAAGGGTAGTTGGAATAGATAAGATAGAGGAGGAGATAATTCACGGCGAGAGTGCCTTCAGGAGAAAGAAGGTATTTGTAGTCATGATCAAATATCTCTGTCCTGTATTTGCCATCATTATCTTGCTCAGCTCTGTTGCAAATGCACTTGGCTGGATAAAGATGTAGACATGTATATAGATAATAAAGCCGCCCTGTCTGATACGTTATATGTATTAGACAGGGCGGTTTGTTATGTTCAGTATTTCTAGTTCTTTGTTGCGATGGCATTCAGATCTGGACTGACACTCTTGGTAGTTTAATTGGCTGTAGCTTGGAACTCGCTGACCTCATCCTGGCAGTCCGTCATAGTGCGCTCAATGGACTTAAGTGATTCATTTGTCTGAGCCACGGATTCGCTGACCTCATCCTGGCAGTCTGTCATAGTGCGTTCGATGGACTTAAGCGATTCTTTTGTCTGAGCTATGTCAGCTGGATTGTAGCTGACCATCTCGTCATCTTGCCCGTCTATGGATTTGGAGTATTTGGCTCCGTTCTTGATATCCTCCAGAATGCCCTCGTACATGGAGATCGTCTCATTTACTCTATCCTGTGTCCACACATATTTTTTGCCACCGGATATATATGAACTACCGATGATACTTTTGAGCTCGACTTTTTCGTTCTCAAGCCATGCCTTATACTCGTCGTATGTCCACCACTCAATATCAGGAGTTGGGAACTTTTCTTCAAACTCGGCGTCGGTCATGGCTTCAAATGTCTTTCCATTATCAAAGCTGTAATATGTCTTGCCGTCATCCGGATTTATATAGGACATTATTGTCTCCGTATCAACCGTGTCTGAAAAAGTGGTATTGGTAGTATCTGTAGCTTCGGTGACCGTACTGGATTCATCGCCCTTGGCCGATGTTGCAAATACTGTCACTGTTCCGGTGACTAAGACCATCGCTACAGCGAATGATATGATAGTCGTCTTTTTTGTTTTCATAATTGCTGTTATCCTTTCTTCGATTGCGTTTCTGCTAAAGTGGTTGAAGAGTGGCATAAAACCGCCCTTTGTCTCCTCCATACTGATCAGAGCCTTTGCGTAGGACGCCCTGCTTGTGCTTCCGAAATGGTGAATCACAGCCTCGTCGCAGGATAGCTCTATGTCTCTGTTGGCGAGAAAGTACATAATCCATACCAGAGGGTTAAACCAGTGTATGCAGACAGTGGTGATCAGCAGAAACTTGGTAACTGTGTCAAATCTTCTAATATGTATAAATTCATGTTCCAACACGTAACACAGGGTATCTTCGTTTTCCCAGTCAGTTTTCTTGGACATAAGAATCACTGGATGCCACACGCCAAATGTAAGCGGTGCCGAGATCAGATCTGACTGTCGTATGGACAGCTTGCGTTTTAAATTGTGAGTCTCCAGCCATCTGAGTGCAAATGCATTTTCAACTGGTAATGATGTCTGAAATTCCCTGTAGCATCTGATATATGCCGAGATAAAAAATACCGCGCAGAGAACAAGTCCTGCCACCCAGATGATATCCCACGCTGAAATCGTGAGAGTAGGAATCTGAGATTGAGGTGCCTGGGTGGAGACAGGCCCTTGCGTATTGACCGGCATGAATCTGACAGCCGGTGTTTCATTTATGTCAGAGACTGTTTTCTTTCCCAGCAGAGAATAGATGCTAAACTTAGATGGACATGAAAATGGTATTAGCAGCCTGATGATCGTGATTCCCCACAGTATCAGGAATGTCTTTTTAGGCAATCGGTTAATTGCCAGAGCGCGAATGACTGTGATCACCATGATCATGACAGCCCCGGCAACGCTCATTTGCAGTAAGCTCATATTCATCACCTCACTCCAAATCGTTGACGATCTGTTTTAGCTTTGCGATCTCCTCAGGAGAAAGCTTCTTTCTGCCGAGAAGAGCGGCAAATAGTTTGTCGGCAGATCCGTCGTAGACCTTATTGATAAGTTCAGTTGTCTCGGCCTCCTGTACCTCCTCCTTTGGTATTATGGCGTGGCACATGAAATTGGGCTCAGAGCGTTCAATTGCTCCTTTTTTGATGCACCTCTTGATCAACGTATATGTAGTGTTCATGTTCCAGCCAATTTCTTCTTTCAGGACATCGGAGATATGCTTGGCAGTTGTGTCGCCCTCGTCCCAGAGGACTCCCATCACCTTAAGTTCTGAATCAAAAAGTTTTATATCCATATGTGTTCTCCTTTGCAAACTACTGCAGTAGTATTATGTCTTTATAGTACTTTTCAGCTAATAAAATGTCAATACTACTGGAGTAGTTTAAATTAAAATTAATATTTGCAGCATGGCGTGACTGATTCTGGCAGGTGATAAGATTTTGAAAGTTGACAGGATTTCTGTCCGGTTTTTATAATAATGTTTATGAGTACATGAAAGAAGGATTTTACATATGGATATAAAGAAAGTTGCTATCTTAGGAGCCGGAGCTGTAGGCTCTTATATGATATGGGGACTCTCAGAAAGAGATGACATAGAGCTTGGAGTTATAGCCGAAGGCGAGCGTGCCGAGAGGCTTTCCACAAATGGCTGCCTGATAAACGGCGAGACATACAGACCGGAGGTGTGGACACCGGAGCAGGCTCATGGAGTTGATCTTCTCATAGTGTGTCTGAAGTACGGGGCACTTCCGGGTGCTTTGGACAGCATAGTAAAGGCAGTCGGTGAGAACACCGTTGTTATGAGTCTTATGAACGGTGTGGACAGTGAGGAGATCATTGCTGAGAGAATAGGGAATGAGAATATATTGTATTCGCTTATAAAGGTTGCATCCCACAGAGAGGGGCAGGGGTACTTTTTTGATCCTGAGACGACCATAGGCGTCATTTATGGGGAGACTGGGGCTCCGTATGTTAGTGAGAGAGTTCAGGCGATCGTCAGGCTGTTTGATGGAACAGGACTTCATTACACGATATCGGATCATATCATGGTTGATCTGTGGAGCAAATTCAGACTCAACGTGTGCAACAATCTGCCACAGGCTATCCTTGGTGCGGGAGTGGGCTGTTACAGGGACAGTGAACACATGAGGATCATAAGCGATGCACTCAAGTCTGAACTTGAGGCGGTGGCTACGGCGAAGGGGATAGACCTTTCACTTGCCGAAGGGCCATCGGTGTACGGAAGTGCGGTTCCACCTTCAGCGAGATATTCGACACTTCAGGATCTTGATTCTGGAAGGCATACAGAGATAGATATGTTCTCGGGTGCACTAGTAAGAATGGGAAGAGAGCTTGGAATTCCGATGCCTTACAATGAATTTGCGTATCATATGATAAAGGCGTTGGAGGAGAAAAATGACGGGCTGTTTGACTACGAGGGCAGGGAGAATGAGAGAACCTGTGCAAGGTGATATGCTTCGACGGTTGTATTGATGGTATGTTAGCATTGATACTGACTGGTGTAAGCTTTTTTGTTTTCATAATAAGAAAATGCTTTGATACATTTGCTAAATTAAGGAGGTATTGTCTATCATGTTGACATCACTTGCGCTCATTTTCATAGTCGGACTGGCGATGGGCGCCATCTGCCAGAGGCTTAAGCTGCCGCGCATCATAGGAATGCTGGCGACGGGAATCGTTCTTGGTCCGTATGTGCTGGATCTCTTTGATCCGTCTATATTGTCCATATCTGCGGATCTCAGAAAGATAGCGCTTATCATCATACTTATCAAGGCAGGACTGTCCCTTGACCTTAAGGATCTGAAGAAGTCGGGACGCTCGGCGGTGCTGCTCTCATTTGTTCCGGCATCATTCGAGATCATCGGATACATACTGTGCGCACCAGTTATACTTGGAATAAACCGCACAGAGGCAGCGGTCATGGGCGCGGTGCTAGGCGCGGTATCACCGGCGGTCGTTGTTCCGAGAATGGTGAATCTCATAGAGAAAAAGTACGGAACTGACAAGGCGATTCCGCAGATGATACTTGCGGGGGCGTCCTGCGATGATATATTTGTCATAGTGCTTTTTACCACATTTCTCAGCATGGCGCAGGGCGGAAGTGCTCATGTCATGGATTTCGTGAATATACCAATATCCATCGTGCTTGGAGTACTGCTTGGCGTGGACGTTGGATATGGACTTTATCTGTTCTTTGAGACTTCCTATGCAAGGAAACACTGCGTGAGGAACAGCATGAAGGTCATCATCGTGCTGGGATTTTCGTTCCTGCTTATAGCGATAGAGGGATGGCTTGAGGGAAAGGTGTCGGTGTCGGGACTCCTTGCGGTGGTGGCTATGGCATGTGTCCTGAAACTCAAATGTCCAGAGTCGGTGTCGGGAAGACTCTCACAGAAATTTGGAAAGCTGTGGCTTGCGGCGGAGGTCATATTGTTCGTGCTTGTGGGTGCGGCTGTGGATATCAGATACACCCTGGCAGCAGGACTTCCGGCGCTCCTTATGATATTTGTCGCACTGGCATTTAGAACGGTTGGTGTTCTGATCTGCGTGGCACATACATCACTCACATGGAAGGAAAGGCTGTTCTGTGTCATCGCGTATCTTCCGAAGGCTACAGTTCAGGCAGCCATTGGATCAGTTCCGCTTGCGGCAGGGCTGGCATGTGGTAATATAGTATTGTCGGTTGCTGTGCTGGCGATCGTGGTGACTGCGCCGCTTGGAGCGATAGGAATAGATGGAACGTACAAGCATTTGCTTAGTGAGGATAAGTGATGTTTTGCGTTCGGTAGATATAGGAGACAAGTATGAATAATAAGATAAAGAACATTATATTTGACATGAACGGCACAATGATATTTGACGGAAAGTATCATGAGATAGCCTGGAAGGATTATGCGGAGAAGCTTGCTGGCAGACAGATGAGCACGGAGGAGTTTCAGCATCATGTGCTGGGGCACACGAACAAGGATATTCTGGAATACCTCATGGGAAAGGGCACGCTCACCGAGGAGAGGATACTTGAACTTACCGAGGAGAAAGAGGCTATGTACAGAGAGATGTACATGGAAGATACTGCAAACTTCAAGCTGGTGGACGGCCTAGCGGCATACCTTGATAAACTTAAGGAACAGGGGATAAATATGAACATAGCCACAGGGTCAAATATGACAAATCTGGCATTCTATTTTAAAGAATTTGATCTCGGAAGATGGTTTGACATAACGCTGTGCGCATACGACGATGGAACCATGAATGCTAAGCCGGCCCCTGATATGTACATCCGAGCCATGGAGCGCATCGGAGCAGTGCCGGAAGAAACCATGGTCATAGAGGATGGACCGTCGGGAATCCGGGCAGCGGCGGCAGCCGGAGCAGGATATATAGTGGGAATCTATGGTGACTCATCAAGAGAACTGCTTGAAGAGACAGGGCTGTGCCATGAACTGATTCCAGATTATAGAAATATGTGATAAGAATAGGGCGTGTTCAAATGGACGAACATGCTCTATTTTACTATGATATATGGGTGTGGGGATGATTCCTACAACAACTCCATAAGTTTATTTGCAGCAACGCTCATACCACGGCGCCTGTCACTGATGATACACATGTGACGCTTTGGTATGGGCTTTTTAAATTGCAGGCGGAACAGGTCGCCGCGGTCTATATAGCTCTGGGCAAAGTCTGCCATGATGGAGCCGATGCCGAGATTTCTCATGACGAACTGGGCAATCATATCGCTGGTAGAAAGCTCGAATTCGGGTTGCAGAGTCACACCCTCATGGCTCAGGAATGTGTCGACATATGCGCGTGTGCTTGTGTCGTGTTCCAGACAAATGATCGGAAGCTCGTCAAGCTCGTGGTAATCCAGAGTTTTGCCCTGAAGATATGAGAACCTTGGTCCGGCGATGAAGATGTCCTCGATCTCCCTTGCCTGCCTGATCTCCATGTGAGGATCTGCAGGAAGAGGACTGGTGACGATACCGAAGTCTATGTTGCCTGAGAGCAGATGGTTTATCGTGCTGGGAGTCGGAGCATTTGTGACATGAACCTTGATCCCCGGATATAGCTGGTGGAAATGCTCCAGATATGGCAGGAGATAGAACTGCAGTGTCATATCGCTTGCACCTATCCTTATCTCGCCGGTCTCCATGTGGAGGAGCTGTAAGAGCTGCTGCTCACCCAGGGAGATGGATTCATATCCCGCTGCGACGTGGGAGTAGAGGATCTCTCCGGCATTTGTCAGTGAGACGCCCTTCTTGGTTCGGATGAACAGTTCTATGCCGATCGCCTGCTCCAGAGCTTTGACCGCCTGACTTACGGCTGGCTGGGATATACACAGCTCTCTGGCTGCAGCGGATATACTGGATGCTTTGGCAACGTGGTAGAAGATCTTGTAATATTCGAAATTTATGTTCATTTATAATTTCCTCCAGATTCAATAGAGATCGTTTAATATGTGTGTGTCAACAATATGTTTTATTGCAAAATAATTAAGGACTTTTTACCGTTCTATAATGGTACGATTGAAATAATTTTGCTTAAAAAATTATGCATATATAATATAAGTAAAATGGTGTTTGAGGTGGACAAAATCCATCGTATTTACAGTTTATGTTGGTTTCCGCAAAATGTAAAGATAAATATAAGATACACTTATAATAAATATAAATAATATTGATTTTACTTATGACATAATAGTGCTATAATAAGAAAGTATTGTGGTTATCTGGCTTGTGAGTAATTTGCAAAACAGAAGCATTTGAACAGCCACAATACGGATATCAGAAAATATTTCAAAATGCTGCGAAAGCGAGGAAAAGTATTATGGTAAGAGCGGTTGTAGGAGCCAATTGGGGCGACGAAGGAAAAGGTAAGATCACAGACATGTTAGGCCAGGAGTCAGACATAATCGTAAGATTCCAGGGTGGTGCCAACGCAGGTCACACAATTGTCAATGACTATGGTAAATTTGCTTTACATACACTTCCATCAGGAGTGTTCTACAGTCACACAACAAGTATTATTGGAAACGGTGTTGCACTCAATATCCCTCTTCTTTTCAAGGAGATAAAGTCCATCACAGACAGAAATGTACCAATGCCTAAGATCCTTGTATCTGACAGAGCACAGATGGTTATGCCATACCACATTCTCTTCGACGAATACGAGGAGGAGAGACTTGCAGGTAAGTCATTCGGATCAACAAAGTCAGGAATCGCTCCATTCTATTCAGATAAATATGCAAAGATCGGTTTCCAGGTAAGCGAGCTCTTTGATGAGGAAGCACTGAAGGAGAAGATCGAGAGAGTTATAGTACAGAAGAACGTTCTTCTTGAGAACCTGTATCATAAGCCACTCTTAAAGGTTGATGATATATTCAACACACTCATGGAGTATAAGGAGATGGTTGCTCCTTATGTATGTGACGTATCAGCATACCTCTATGAGGCGATCAAGGAGGGCAAGAACATCCTTCTTGAGGGTCAGCTTGGTTCACTGAAGGATCCGGATCACGGAATCTACCCTATGGTTACATCATCTTCAACTCTGGCAGCTTACGGTGCCATCGGTGCAGGTATACCTCCATACGAGATCAAGCAGATCATCACTGTATGTAAGGCATACTCAAGCGCAGTAGGAGCAGGCGAGTTTGTAAGTGAGATATTTGGCGACGAGGCAGATGAGCTCAGACGCCGCGGCGGTGATGGCGGTGAGTTTGGTGCAACAACAGGAAGACCAAGAAGAATGGGTTGGTTCGACTGTGTGGCATCAAAGTATGGCTGCCGTATCCAGGGAACAACAGACGTTGCATTTACAGTACTTGATGTACTTGGATATCTCGATGAGATCCCGGTATGTGTAGGCTACGATATCGACGGTGAGGTTACAACAGACTTCCCAACAACATCAAAGCTCAAGAAAGCAAAGCCTGTATATGAGACACTTCCAGGCTGGAAGACAGATATCAGAGGAATCAAGAAGTACGAGGATCTCCCAGAGAACTGCAGAAAGTATATTGAGTTCGTTGAAGAGCATATCGGATTCCCAATCACCATGATCTCAAACGGTCCGGGAAGAAACGATATCATCTACAGAAACGCAAAGTAATTTGACCTGATTCACAGGGAAATCAAATAACAGAAAAATAACAGGGACACTTTCCGATGAGAGATTATTGGGGAGTGTCCCTTTTGTTGTTGGAAATGGAGTTCTATTTGTGGTGTGAGGAGATTGCGGAATATTATTATATTTGTTATGATTATTTTATCGGCTTTCCGATAAAAGTTCTAGTGGATAGGGCGATGTGCAAAAAAGCATATTGCAAATTTATTGCATGGAGGAGAAAAATGAAATACATCAAAATCAATGAAAACGGAATTCATATTGTATTTGGAATTACAGATAAAAATCAGATCAAATTGCTGCATTTTTCAAAAGCAGAATTTGATGAAAATGATATTTGCAAATTTGGAAAGGAATGTAAGGCAGAAGATCTGGTAAGAAAAGAGCAATTTATCGATGAGGCTTTTCAACTTGTACAGGTAAACCTTGCCGGATATAATCGCCCATATGAAAAGCATGGAAATAAACATATTTGTACAGCACCGGGATATTTATTGACCTATGCGGGGATGGAAGACAGTTGGAATGAGATTGGACGTAAGATAACCATTTATCAGGAAGATAAGGAAGAGACACATGTCCGCGTAGAAACAAGAATGCAGTTTTATAAGGGCACTTCTATCGTTCGTATGGTCAATAAAGTAATCAATGAAGGCGATAGTACACAGTGTCTGGAATATCTATCTTCATTTTGCTATACAGGAATTGAAAAAGAGGGAAAAAGCAATTCCGATGCGAAAATGAGAGTGCGCATTCCTTATAATGGATGGCAGAAAGAGATGAGTATCAAAGAATATAAGTTCGGAGATGTAGGACTGGCGCAAACACAACCCGGGGTATACCAGCGTACTTCACAGGTGCTTGAAGTATCGAATACCGGAAACTGGTCTACGAAGAAGTATTTACCATTAGGGTATGTAGAAAATACGGAGGCACATACAAGCTTATTCTGGCAGATTGAACATAACGGTTCCTGGCATTATGAGATCAGTGATCAGAATACGCATTTTTATGTCTGTGTCAGCGGACCGACCGAAGTACAGTCTCACTGGTTCAAAAATCTCGCGCCGGGCGAATCATTTGAATCGGTACCGGTTGCTGTGGGTGTGGCAGATGACAGCTTTGAAAAAGCAATGGGTGAGCTGACAAAATATCGCCGTATGATTCGAAGACCGAATAAAGATGATGAGAATTTACCGGTTATTTTCAACGATTATATGAATTGCCTGTTTGGTGATCCGACAACGGAGAAAGAACTTCCGCTGATTGATGCGGCTGCGGAATGCGGTTGTGAATACTATGTGATAGATGCCGGTTGGTATGCTCCCGGAGAATGGTGGGACAGTGTCGGCGAATGGCAGGAAAGCAGGGAGCGTTTTCCGAATGGAATTAAAGAAGTAACAGATTACATTCGTCAAAAGGGAATGATACCGGGCGTCTGGCTGGAACTTGAAGTGATGGGAATCAATTGTGAGAAAGCAAAGAATGCTCCGGATGACTGGTTCTTTATCCGTCATGGAAAGCGTGTATATGACCGTAGCAGATATCAGCTCGATTTTAGGAATCCGGAAGTCATCGAACATGTCAATGAAGTGATCGATCGGGTAGTCAAAGATTACGGAGTGGGATATATCAAGATGGATTATAACATTGAACCGGGCATAGGTACTGAACTTGGCGCGGAAAGTGTGGGGCAGGGACTGCTTGAACATGAAAAAGCATATCTAAACTGGCTTGATGATGTATTTGCACGTTATCCGGATCTGGTAATTGAAAACTGTTCCAGCGGAGGCCTTCGCATTGATTATGCGTTGCTCTCCAGATATAGTATTCAGTCTACATCGGATCAGGAAGATTACCGGAATTATGCGACGATAGCAGCAAATGCTGTGGCAGGAGTTACTCCGGAACAGGCGGCAGTCTGGTCGTATCCGATGCGCCAGGGAGACAAGGAAGAAGTAATTTATAATATGATAAATGCCATGCTGCTTCGTATTCATCAGAGTGGTCATCTGGCACAACTTCCGCCGGAACGTCTTGCATTAGTGAAAGAGGGAATTGCCTGTTATAAGACGATTCGTCAGGATATCAAATATGCGATACCTTATTGGCCGATTGATATTGCTGACAATGAGGATATGTGGGTATGCGGAGGCCTTCAGCTTGAAAACAAAGCATATCTTGCAGTATGGAAGCGGCAAATGGAAGGAAAAAATAATGACAGGTACATGAAAGCCGGCATAAACTGCACAGATGATAGTTTGTCCATACCATTGGACAGTATTCCATTTATCAGAGACGATATGCAAGTATCCTGCATTTATCCTAAGAAGGAACCGGTTGATTTTGAATTCAAAGGAAATGTATTAACGGTGCATTTTAAAAAGCCTGTTATGGCAAGACTTTTTGAATTAAGAAAGGGTATTGTTTAATAAGGCGGAATCTGATTCATCGTTTTGAATTTTATAGATTCCACTTGTAGATGTTTGAAAATGTGATACTGGAAAATGAAACAATAGAGGACGCAGAATTTGTTGGCTGTGAATTTAAAAAATGGTATTTGTTGTAAATAAGGACAAGTGGATTAATATTCAATTAGGAGGAATAACATAATGTCAAAAGATGAGTATTTGATCACAGATGCACCGCTTAAAGCGCTGACAGTCTTTGCAATGCCTATGATCTTGGGCAGCTTTTTTCAACAAGTGTATAATATGGCTGATTCAATAATAGTTGGCCAGTATGTCGGATCATCTGCACTTGCGGCTGTTGGCGCATGTGCCGCTCTTACAAATGTATTCATTTGTGTGGCACTCGGTGCCGGCATAGGTGCGGGCGTGCTTGTGAGCCGCTATTTTGGAGCCAGGGATTATAGTAAAATGAAAACAATAGTATCAACATCGCTGATAAGTTTTATGGTTTTGAGTATACTTTTGGGTGTATGTGGTCTTATCTTTTCACGTTCGATGATGACGCTGCTTCAGACACCTGCTGACATACTGGATGAAGCGGTGCTGTATCTTCGTGTTTATTTTGCCGGATTTCCATTTTTGTTTATGTATAATATTCTTTCAACAATGTTCAATTCAATCGGTGAATCAAAGATACCGTTGGGTCTTTTGATATTTTCTTCTGTCTTGAATATTGTTATGGATCTTTGGATGGTGGCAGGCCTCGGCCTGGGCGTTTTCGGTGCAGCTCTTGCAACTCTTATTGCCCAGGGAATATCCGCAGTGTTTTCACTGCTGATTTTTCTTTGGCGTATGCGCCAATATAAAGGCCGTTTTGATTGGTTTGACAGGCACGAGTTACATTTCATGCTTAGAATTGCCGTACCATCGGTTCTTCAGCAGTCCACAGTGTCGATTGGTATGATGATCGTTCAGGCAGTTGTAAATCCATTCGGTACACAGGCACTTGCAGGTTACTCAGCAACGATGAGGGTAGAGAATGTTTTTTCACTGATATTTGTATCCATTGGAAATGCAGTTTCACCGTATGTTTCTCAGAATCTTGGCGCAAAGAAAATCAAACGTATCAAAAAAGGATATCGGGCTGCGTTGGTGTTGGATGTGTGCTTTGCGATCATCGCATTTATAGTCATTGAAACACTGCATACTCAGATTTCATCTTTATTCCTTGGCAAAGATGGAACCGCTTTGGCATATCAGGTGTCTGGGGGCTATATGAGATGGATTGGCTACTTTTTCATCTTCATGGGAATCAAGATGGCAACCGACGGGGTCCTTCGAGGACTTGGGATCATGCGCCCATTTCTCATTGCAAATATGGTCAACCTCGCGATTCGTCTGTCAGTTGCCCTGATTTGTGCGCCCCGTTTTGGTATCGAATTTGTCTGGCTTGCGGTGCCGGCGGGATGGCTTGCAAACTTCCTGATCTCTTATATGGCTCTCAGAAAGTCGTGGCCGGTTGATAAAACAATTGGCGAATGATCGGTTTGGTGCAAAGGAATGTCTGTTTTGCAATAGTACCGGCAATCATTGAGGAATACATCTTCCGGGTGTGATACTCGGAGCTTATCTGAAAGTGGAGATGATGGCGGCGGTTCTGATTAGCAGCCTACTACAAAGCATTTGATTTAAGATGGTATGGGTGATGTAATCTGAAATGTAAATATTTTGCTTAACTATAGGGGTTGATGGAAATGCGATTGATTTATTATTCTTGGATATTGATTTGATTACGACCAGCGGCGTAGATATAGGACAGTATATTCGGCATAGACTGAATAATTACAGCATGGAGATTGTGTTTATGTGTCTTCTGAGAAGGATAATGCAGAGCCGGAATGAGCAGCAGATAGTGCCGAGTGTGGCTCTGATAATTGTGCCGATTATCAGTATATGGTCAACTGCGTAAATCAGGGAGACATTTCCTTACCACCAAAGATGATTCGTATAATCATGGCATGGGTTTACAGAGAGTACAGGATGTTGTGAATCAAAATAATGGCGAGATACAGTTTGAAGCCACTGAAAATACTTTCATAGTCAGAGTTATATTGTTCAATTAACGTAAAGGGGGTATCGTACATCTGTTGTGTGCGAGAAAGAGAAATGGGAACATTGGAAGTGGACAAGAGTCTTAAAGCGGCGTTTAAGGAAACGCTGGAGCCGCATGGGTTCAAGAAAGTAAAGGGGAGGTATCCGCACTTTGTGAGGATGGCAACTCCCGAGATTATTCAAGTCATCAACTATCGGCTGGAGCAGGCGCTGTCGCCACAGTTGGAGGAAAAACGGTTTGAAGTATACTGTGCGGTTGGCAGTATATACCGCCCGGAGATCAATCTGAACCGGTCTGTGTATGCCAGTATGGACTGGATACATACTACGATGCCTCATATGTACATGAAGGCAAAATGCAATGAAATAACGGTGTATGAGAATGAACAGCCGGGGGTTGATTATATCATCAAAAAGGGAGATGAAGCATCTCTTAGGGAACAGATTGCGTTTGCCATGACTGGAATAGAGCATTATATAATTCCGGCGTTTGACAAGGTGGTGGATTTAAAGACATGCGTGGATTATTTAGAGTTATATGATTTTAGTAATTTGTATATCAGCAGAAAAACTGAATGTAATGAGGATGTATTTATTTTGCCGGCAAAGTATCCGAATAAAGAATCCTATAGAGTGAAAGTGCAAAGTGATTATCAAGAGATAAAAATGGAATTAAAGCAAGACATTCTAGATAATAAAATTACGGAAGAAGAAGGAGAGCGGGAATTGACTTGGTATGAAAGGCGGTTTCGTGACAATATTGAAAGATATGGGAAACTTTTTGAAGATGAAGCAACCCAAAAAGAAGTTTCACAATTAAAGGCAGAGCGTGCAGAAAAAAATTTAAACGCAATACGTGCGATGGGAATCGAAGTGTAAAAGACGGGGGGCAAAAAGAAGGGAGTAAGCATATGAAATTTTATTGCACGGGAAAAGGTCATCTGGTTTCTTGAAAACCGGATGACCTTTTTTGAAAAGCAGAAAGGCTTCTTGTCCTTTCATTAGTATATTCAATTTAAAGTCAACTATAATTATTTATCCTTGTTATCAGCGTCGATCACTGACTGGATCTGTTTCATGAGAGAGTCGTAGTTAGCCTGATCGTCGATTCCACCAAGCATAGGATCTCCGACGATATTACCATTTCTATCGACTAGTATGGTTGTAGGAAATGCCATGATGTCGGAGGCATATTTGCCTATGCTGGAATCAGAGTCAACGGAGATATTGCGGTATTTTGCACCCTGGCTGTCAAGAACGGCTGCGGCTTCCTTGATAGCATCTTCGTTTCCGTCAAATGTCTCTGTGTTGATACCTACTACTTCGCCGCCCATCGATTTGATGGCATCATTTAATTCATTAAGCTTGGACAATTCTGCGACACAAGGCTTGCAGCCGGTAAACCAGAAATTAACGACAGTTACTGCATTATTGGAAAACAGGCTTTCGTCAACAGAATTACCGTCAAAATCCTTGCTGGAGAAACTTTTGAAAGGTGAGATTTCCTCGGAACTGTCGTTCTGGTCGGTGCTTTTTGATCCTGCATTTTTATTTTCGATTTCGGTTATCTGCTTTTCAATCTGTCTGATAGTTTCAATATCATCGTTAAGTGTTTTCAGTTCATCATCCGTAAAGGATTCCTTGTTTGATTCAACTATACCGGCCAGATAATCGGCATAATCTCCGCTTGGATCAGCATCGCTTTTATTCATCATGCCAAACACCTTGTTCCATACATCCTGGTGATCTGCAAAGATCTGGTTCTCCTGCTGATATAGATCATCCAGCTTTGTGTTGGAATTGTCCACAGCTTCAGTTGTGGATTCTGTCTGGGTTTTCTGTGAGTTCTCAGTGGTGGCAGATCCTGATCCGTTACATGCAGTGAGGGATAATGCTGCACAGAGAGTGATAATAGATATTAATGTTCTTTTTGTCTTCATAAATAATTGCTCCTTTAAATAATATTAATGTGGTTGATTGTTACATGTTGGTTTTGGAAGATTGCTTATGTCCCTTTTGGGAACATGGCTTTCCCATAAACTGATAGTGGATCGCGTCTTTTGGACATGCCTTTATACATGCTCCGCATCGTATACATTCCGGATGATTTGGTGTTTTGCATACATCTACATCCATTTTGCATGCCTTTGAACACTTACCGCATCCGACACATTTGCTGCTTTCAACCTTGATACTCATAAGGCTGACCTTGTTGAATAATGAGTAGATTGCGCCGAGAGGACAAATCCATTTACAGAAGGGTCTGTAGAACAGAATACTCAGAACGACAACTGTAATTAAAATAAGGCATTTAAATGAAAACAGCTTTCCGAGTGCAGAGCGTATAGCTGCATTTCCGAGTGAAAGTGGTATAGCACCTTCCAGAACACCTTGTGGACAAATATACTTACAGAAGAACGGGTCTCCCATTCCTATGGAGTTCGTTACAAGCATCGGCAGAAGTATAACGAAAACAATAAGGATTATATATTTCAGGTATCTTAGTGGTTTCAGCCTGGCTGTGGAAAACTTTTTCCCGGGGATTTTGTGAAGCAGATCCTGAAACCATCCAAATGGACACAAAAACCCACATATAAATCTTCCGAGGATCACACCGATTAAAATGAAAAAACCGGTTATGTAGTAAGAAAATTTAAATTTGGATGATCCGACGACCGCCTGAAATGCACCAATGGGGCACGCTCCTGTTGCAGCAGGACAGGAGTAACAGTTTAGTCCCGGTACGCATACTGTTTTTGCATTGCCCTGATAGATCTTGCCTTTAAATAAATTGGGGATGTGAATATTGGTAAGCAGCGTGGCTGCTGCCTGTATCCATCCGCGTATTCTGGCTGTTTTTTTTGACAGTGATTTGTTCTTATCCAATTCCTACACACTCCAGACATAATTTTATTGCTTTGCTGAGCACGGCAGCCGCTTCACCTCTGACTGCACCATAGCTGATCATAGCTATACCCGTGATGAGTAAAATGATCTGAGATATTTTCCTGTACTTCAAGATATTGCAGCTCCTTTCATGATTGTGTTTGTTGACCAGCTGACTTGGTTATTATACAATAGCTGTTGTAAAATTTTTGTTAAGAAGGATTTTTGTTAAGAAACAGGTGACAGTTTTGAGATTATTGATAGTTGAAGATGAGAAGCAGATATGTGATATGGTTGCGAAAAGCCTGTATGATGCCGGGTATGAGGTGGATACCTGTTATGACGGAGAAGAGGCTCTTGAATGCATTCTGTCAGAGGAATATGACCTGATCGTTCTGGATCTGAATCTGCCGGGTATGGATGGAATGGAGATTTTAAAGGAACTCAGACAGAAAAATGAGGAGACAAAGGTTATCATATTATCTGCGAGGGGACAAATTGCGGATAAGGTTGAAGGGCTGGATGCGGGTGCAAATGATTATATGGAAAAACCATTTCATTTGCAGGAGCTTGAGGCGCGTATCAGAAGTCTTACAAGAAGAAAATTTGTACAGAAGGATGTATGTCTGGAAAGTGGCGGGATAAAGTTTGACACGATAAAACGTGAGGCATACGCAAAAGGAGAAAAGGTTCCCCTTACAAGAAAAGAAAATGGAATCCTGGAATATCTGCTTCTTAATCTGGGCAGACCGGTAAGCCAGGAGGAATTGATGGAGCATGTCTGGGATGCTTCGGTTGACAGCTTCAGTGGAGCAATCAGAGTACATATGTCTTCGCTGAGAAGAAAGCTTAAGGCAGTGCTTGGATATGATCCGATTTTGAACAAGGTGGGAGAAGGCTATAAAATACGAGAGGAGTCCGACAGATGAAAAGAATGTCGCTGCAGTGGAGGCTTACCTGTATAATCACATTATATATTGCGCTTATATGTGGATGCCTTACTTTGCTTGTCTATAAAAATGGCGTGTATTATATTGATTCTCTGCAAGAAACCGTTGACGCCCAGGGAGATGATAATGGGAGCGGTACTGATGAAATATATATCAGTATTCCGGAGGATAAGTGGGATGAATTTGCAAATGATTTTTCTGTTAAGGTGTACAATAATAAGGCAGATTACAAGAAAAACAGCCTGATAATTTCTGCCTTGCTGGCCCTGCTTGGCGGAGTAGCTACATATTTTATAAGTGGGCATGCACTAAAGCCTATCAGTGAGTTTTCTGATAAAATTGAAGAGGTACAGGCACAGAATCTGGCAGATTCACGAATAGAAGAAAACAATGTTAAAGAACTGAACCAGCTCAGCGTTTCATATAACAAGATGCTTGAACGCCTCTCGGATGCATTTGAGATACAGAGACAGTTTACTGCAAATGCAGCACATGAGCTCAGAACTCCACTGTCTTTAATGCAGATACAGCTTGATTCATATAATTCTTCCCGGCATCCGGGAGATGATGAAGTCACTCTGCAGACGATAAAGATGGTAACTGAACAGAATGAGAGACTCAGCAAAATGGTAAAGACACTTCTTGATATGAGTGAGCTTCAAACTGTGAGCCGGGATGATAAAATAATGGTCGACGCGCTTGTTGATGAGGTATTGGCGGATCTGGAACCTCTTGCACAGGAAAAGGATATAGAACTTATTGGAGAATGTACGGATGTAACTATGATAGGAAGTGACATCCTTATTTACAGGATGTTATACAATCTTGTTGAGAATGCTATAAAATATAACCGCACAGGAGGACGGGTTACAGTGACAGCGCGTCAGAAGGAAAAACACGTTTACCTGTCAGTAGAGGATACCGGAAATGGTATCCCGGAAGAACTGAAGGATCGCGTGTTTGAACCTTTCTTTCGCGTGGATAAATCCAGAAGCCGTGAGCTTGGCGGCGTAGGACTGGGACTTGCTCTTGTCCGCGAGATCGTGATAGTGCATGATGGCAATATTGCAGTTAAGCCTAATCCGTCTGGAGGAACGATTTTTGAAGTCGTTTTATAAAGTGAGCATTACAGCCGTTACATATAACAGACTTACCCACTTACTTTCCGGTAACAGCATATTGGCTGTCATACATAGCCTTAAGATTTTCGTTGGAATTGAATTTTTCTCCTATGCAGAATTCTTCAGACCATGTCATGTAGTATGCCCATGGAGTGTGTGACTTCTCCAGAAGATGTATATCCGGTATATATCCAACTTCGGTAAGGGCAGCAACCTTGTTCGGAGAGGTAGCTTCTACAAGCTTTGTATATTCTTCACTGTAATCGGTTGCTGTGTATTCCGGCAGATATATGTCCATGGAGACAATATCAACGAAGTCATCTCCAGGGTATACGCCTTTTGTAGGACAGTTCCATACCCATATAAGGTTGTTGATGTTCAGTACATTTGTATAGTAGTCGAACATGAGTCTGTAGAGCTTTGCCGCAACAGCAGGACCTTTGGCACCCCACCAGAACCAGGTGCCCTCGGACTCGTGGAAAGGTCTCCACAGAACCGGGATATCTTCAAGCTGGAATCTTCGGAGTTCCTTTGCGATGATGTCCATATCGTGGTAGAAAGCATCACGTTCTCTTGTTCCTGGAATGAGCACCTTTTCAGCGTCGAAGTCAGTGTGCTCTGTGTAGAAACTCTTGTCACGACCTCCAATCGGAGAGAACCAGTGAAATGTGAAAGTGACAATGCCATTTGTTTTCTTTGCCCATTCGAGAGCGGTGTCAAGGGTATTCTGATTTTCATATACCTCTGTGAGACATTCTGCGGATGCATCATTATAGTTTATGTTTGGCGAGTATCCAAGCAGCTCGAAACCTCTGAGTGCCGGATATTTGCCTGTCTGTTCGTATATATAGTCAATCTCCTCCATAGGATTGGTTTGTGTGTGCTGACCTGTTATTATCTTTTTACCAGAAATCTCCGATAAATAATCCAGCAGATTCTGTGCTGAATGCGATATGTGCTTGTTTGCTGCTTTCTGCATCTTATTTTCTCCTTCATTAGTATGTGTTTGATATGTTTTTATCATATACAAATAAATGTAATAATTGTATTATATAAAGAGCAAAAAATTGTATAAACCTATCATGATACAACTTGGATCGTAGGGGGAGATTGCTATGGAAATGTTTGAGTACATTGATGAGATGAAACAGCCATATGATATATTTTACACAGATTGGGTGCATTCTGAATTGCACTGGCACTATTACAGTGAGATACTTTATATAGCCAGCGGATCTATCCGGGTGATCTGCAATGATGGAGAGACGGTTCTCAGAAAAGGGGATATGTGCTATCTATATCCGCTGCAGCTCCACAGTATAAAGGCGGATAAGACCTGTAAGGAGCCGGTGAAGTATGCGGTCATAAAGTTTAATATGTATACACTGGGCATTCCCCAGACTTATATAAGGAAAATGTATGATTGCTTTGTATACAGGACGGAGACTACAGATTTCTGTATGGTTATAAGGTCTGAAAAACTAAAAGAAAGTATGGCAGATATTGTTCAGGATATATTTGAGGAGTATACGGAAAAGCGGGAGATGTACATGCTTGCGGTTCAGTCTGGGATATATAAGCTGCTCATCATCATGGCAAGACAAATGAAAACAAATGGAGATTTTAAGCATAAGAGGTCGGATGGTGATGTGTATTTCAATCACATACTGGAATATATAGATGCGCATTCGTCAGAACAGATAGAGGTTCAGGATCTGGCAGAAATGTGCAGTATGAGTTATTCACACTTTGCCAGATCATTTAAGGCTCGTTATGGAAGATCGTGTAAGGAATACATATTGTATATAAGGCTCAACAAGGCGCAGAACATGCTGCTGTATTCGGATTATTCCATGGAATATATCGCGCAGGAAAATGGTTTTTCGGACAGCAGTTATTTTATCCGTGTGTATAAAAAGTGGAGGGGAATCACTCCGAAACAGGAAAGGATGCAGAACAGACTTTAGTATACCAATAGGGTGCAAATGAAACAGACTCACATGTGATCGAGACACAAGTGAGTCTGTTCATAAACCGATTATATTGTTGCCGTTGCGGACTTTGCACGGCTGATTTTATTTCCCCCGAATTTTCGTCTCAGCTGTTTCATAACCCACAGGTACGCAGGTATCAGGAAGAGATCAGCACATACCCATGCAAGCGGACTTCCTAGTGATACGCAGATGAAACCGAAATGAGGCACCAGCACGAAACCGGCAACAGAACGGGCAATCATCTCACATATGCCTGCAAGTATGGCGAAAGTCGAGTATCCAAGCCCCTGTATCATGAATCTTACGATATTCACAAGAGCCAGGAATATGTAGAATGCGGCGTTGATAACTACGAATTCATATATGTAGCCGATAAGCTCAATCTGTTCCTTCTTTACAAAGAGAAGTGCAAGCTGCTTTCCGAATACGATGGAGAAAGCCAGAGCCACGAGGGCATATATGATTCCCATCTTGATACAGGCTTTAAGTCCCTGATCAACACGGTCAAGACGTCTGGCACCAACATTCTGACCTCCGTATGTTGCCATGGTGGAGCCCATTGCATCGAAAGGACAGCACATGAACATGGAAATCTTGCTTCCTGCTGATACGGCTGCAACATATGTTGAACCCATATCATTGACTGCGGTCTGTAGAATGACACTGCCTATGGCTGTTATGCTGTACTGCAGTCCCATAGGTAGACCCATACCGCAGAGCTTAAGGCAGTGACGCATGCTGAATGTCCAATCCTCTTTACTGAATTCAAGATACTTCAGTTTCTTTGTCATGTATATCGTACATATGATTCCTGACACTGCCTGTGAAGCTACTGTGGCAACTGCAGCTCCGGCGACGCCCATAGGAACAACAAGTATAAGATCAAGTATTATGTTGACAATTGATGAACCCACAAGGAATATGACAGGTGTGATACTGTCTCCGAGTGATCTCAGTATACCGGCGGTCAGGTTGTAGAGGAAGGTTGCCGGAATGCCCAGGAATATTATAAATATGTATATATATGCATCATCGATGATATTCGAAGGTGTTCTGAGAGCCTTGAGTATCTGCATGGTAAAGATACTTACTGCCACTGTTATAACAGCAGCCAGTGCAACGGATGACCATATACTGTTGATTATATAAGCCTTAAGAGCCTTGAAATCCTTCGCACCGTAAGCCTGGGCAACAGGAATTGCAAAACCATTGCAGATACCGATACAGAATCCAAGTATCATGAAGTTGATGCTTCCGGTGGAACCCACAGCCGCCAGTGCGTCAGTTCCAAGCTTCTGCCCGACTATGACAGAATCTACCATATTATAAAACTGCTGAAATATCAGACCGAAGAGAAGGGGCAGACCAAAGTTCAATATAAGCTTTGAAGGCTTTCCTTCAGTGAGGTCTTTTGTGCCACTGATGCGCGCAATAAAATTCTTCATGTGATTCACCTCTCAAAAATCTAGTTGTTTGTTTATAAATTGCTTGTTTTCACGATATCGTGTGTTTGCTAGTTAATCACCTTTTAATGATTTTATATATGGAAAAAAGGTGATTAAACGTGGTAAAATGTAAACACTTTTGTAATGCTGGAAACTTGATATATATTAGTCTCTGAACTAATATAAGTATAGTCGTAAAAGTGATGAAAAAAGAGAAAATAATTGTGCATAAAGCGCATGGATACAAACCAGGGTAATGTCGATAACGATAATGACCTGGCGGGGGATATGGAATGAGCAGAGATAGCGATAAAAAAAATAATAAAAAAAAGAACGTTAAAAAGATTGGAAAGAATAATAAAACGGGCAGAGAAGAAATCAGGAATATAAATAGTATGAACGGTGGCACAGCAAAATCTTACAGGCAGAAAGTTCTTGTAAATCAGGCAGGAAAGTTAGTGGATGAGCTTGAGCGGGCGAGACGAGAGGAACAGGAGTCCCAGATTGATGGAATAATCAGACAGAAGGTTATCAAGAGAAAGAATACCAGGGCTGCCTATCGTATTGTGGGAATAGTATTTATACTGATTGGAATCGCGTGTATGTGGTGGGCCATGGGAGGTCACTACAGGTTTTTGAAGGCGGCGGTTTCTATAGCAGCCATGGCATATGGATTTTATATAGTAAAGAGTTCGTTCAGAAGTTCTGCATATGATGCCACATATCTGTTTGGACAGGATAAGATCACAATACTCCAAAAGGGCGGCAGCAAGACCATCCCGTATGAATCAGTGTCGGCTTACACGGTGATAGAGCCGGATCCTGAGATGAAGTATTATATTTTAAAGTTCGACAGGGGGAAGGAGAGTTATGTAGTGCCGTTTGCCGGGGCGAAGGCAAAATGTGAGGCAGTGTACAATATTTTCAGAGAGAAGGTAAGAACAGATGAAAAAGAAAATTCTTGAAAAACTCCAGAGTACGGATGGTTTTGTATCAGGACAGGAATTATGTGAGCTGCTGGGTGTGTCAAGAACCGCAGTGTGGAAAAATATACAGGCTCTGAAAAATGATGGATATGTCATAGAAGGAGTTAATAATAAAGGCTATAGGTTGGTTAGCGTTCCTGATGTCATGTCTGAGGAAAATATATCGAGGCACCTCAACACGAAGACATTTGCAAGAAAACTCTACTACTATGATGAAACTGATTCAACAAACACCCGCGCTAAGATTGTTGGTGAGACGGATCCTGTACACGGTGCATTGTTTGTTGCAAATGAGCAGACGGCAGGAAAAGGCCGGAGGGGACATAGCTGGAATTCAGATAAGGGAACAACGATATCCATGTCGTATCTGCTAAAACCGGATATAGATATCTCGTGCGTATCCAGGATAACTCTGGTGTCGGCGGTTGCACTTGCAAGAGCATTCGGCAAAGTGGATGGTGTCAAACCTCAGATAAAGTGGCCCAATGACGTACTTTCAGATGGAAAGAAGCTTGTCGGAATACTTACAGAGATGAGTTCAGAGGGAACTGATATTAGTTATGTTGTCGTGGGAATTGGTATAAATGTATATAACCAGAGTTTCCCGGAGGACATTGCGGACAAGGCGACATCAATTCTTCTGGAGAACGGCAGGGGATGTGACAGGTCATGGTTCATAGCACAGGTGTCGAATGAGTTTGAAAAACTATACGATGAGTTTGTAAAAAATAAAGATCTGGGATTTCTTGTTGATGAGTACAACAGTTATCTTGTGAACAAGGATAAGCAGGTATATGTTATAGATGGCGATCAGAAAACTGAGTATACAGCCTTGGGACTTTCCCCGGACGGCGGACTTCTTGTCAGGGATGCTGATGGAGCTGTGCGCGATATAATATCAGGGGAAGTATCCGTCAGAGGTATATATGGATATGTCTGATATATGATCAAGTATCATATGTATGAATGAAGTTCACACCTGTTTTTAATGACAAGCTGCGGATCAGGTATTGGAGATAAACATTCATTTGCATGTCGGTAAATGCGGTTTAATAATATTAATAAATGGCAGGCATGATTCAAAAAAACTAGAAATATAGACCTTTATGGTTTATAATCGGCAGTGGATATATAACATAATTTAGAAAATTCAAAGATGGAGGACATAAAACATGGAAAAGATTCAGATGACCACACCACTTGTAGAGATGGATGGAGATGAGATGACCAGAATTCTCTGGCAGTATATCAAGGATGAGCTTATCTATCCATTTATCGATCTCAAGTCAGAGTACTATGACCTTGGACTTGTACATAGAAACGAGACAGATGACAAGGTAACATTTGACTCAGCATATGCAACACAGAAGTATGGTGTAGCTGTAAAGTGCGCAACCATCACACCTAATGCAGCAAGAGTTAAGGAGTACAATCTCAAGGAGATGTGGAAGAGTCCTAACGGAACTATCAGAGCAATTCTTGATGGTACAGTGTTCAGAGCACCTATCGTTGTAAAGGGAATCGAGCCATGTGTTAAAAACTGGAAGAAACCTATCACTATCGCAAGACATGCATACGGCGATGTATATAAGAGCGTGGAGATAGACGTTCCGGGACCTGGAACAGCAGAGCTTGTATTCACAGGTGATGACGGACAGGTTATAAAGGAGACTATCCACAAGTTTGACGGACCTGGTGTCCTTCAGGGACAGCACAACGTGGACAAGTCGATCGCAAGCTTTGCAAGAAGCTGTTTTAAGTATGCGCTTGATACAAAGCAGACACTGTGGTTTGCGACAAAGGATACCATATCAAAGAAGTATGACCACACATTCAAGGATATCTTCCAGGAGATATTTGATGCAGAGTATAAGGAGCAGTTCGATGCAGCAGGTATCGAGTACTTCTACACACTTATAGATGATGCGGTTGCCCGTGTTATGAAGAGTGAAGGCGGTTACATCTGGGCATGCAAGAATTATGATGGAGATGTAATGAGTGACATGATTTCATCAGCATTTGGTTCACTTGCCATGATGACATCAGTTCTCGTATCTCCTGATGGAAAGTATGAGTACGAGGCTGCTCATGGAACAGTTATGAGACATTACTACAAGCATCTTGCAGGTGAGGAGACATCGACAAACTCAGTTGCAACTATATTCGCATGGTCAGGAGCACTCAGAAAGCGTGGAGAACTTGACGGAATCCAGGCACTTCAGGATTTCGCTGATAAGCTTGAGGCGGCAACCATCAAGACTATCGAGGATGGCAAGATGACAAAGGATCTGGCTCTTATAACAACACTTGAGAATCCAACAGTCCTCAACAGTGAGAACTTTATCAAGGCTATCAGAGAGACACTTGAGGGTATGCTCTAAGAATGAAAATGTGTAACGAGCTGATTACAGGCGTTGCTTTTAACAGGATATCACCTTTATTCATACAAAATGGATAAAGGTGATATTTTTTATGTCATTGTGTAAAATGAGGCATTGGGTTAAAATAGCTTATATAGTATGCTTAAAGCAGTATGTCTATAGTAGTTGGGCTATCGGAGTTCAGCGTATAAGATAATGAGGAGTTGTATTTATGAGAATTGAGCATGTTGCCATGTATGTGAATGACCTTGAAGGGGCGAAGAGTTTTTTTGAGAGATATCTGGGGGCAGCAGCAAACGATGGATATCACAATGTGAAGACGGACTTCCGCTCATACTTTCTCACATTTGATGATGGTGCAAGACTTGAGATAATGAACAGACCTGAAATGGATGATCCTGAAAAAACGATTAACAGAACAGGATTGATACATATAGCGTTCAGCGTGGGCAGCAAAGAAAAGGTGGATGAACTTACCAGGCTGCTCGAGTCTGATGGCTACGAGGTGATAAGCGGACCAAGGACGACAGGTGATGGCTATTACGAGAGCTGTGTGACCTGCATAGAGGGAAATCAGATAGAGTTTACGGTATAGAATGCTATTATAAATCGGCTGGAGATCATAGTATAGAAAGTCATTATAAATCAGATGAAAACCATGGTATAGTGTTAAAAACCATAGTATTAAAAATGCAGTAGATAGATAAAAAACATAGTATTTGGGAATTCAAACAGAGATTTCAGTATAGGAGGTATAAGACAATGGACAATCAGGTATTAGAGGTAATAAGGAAGAGAAGTTCGGCTAGAGCGTATAGTGATGAAGAGGTTACAAAGGAGCAGCTTGAGAAAATTATTACGGCTGGACTTCAGGGACCTACAGGTATGAATAAGAAAGAGATACATTTTACAGTCGTCAAGGGTGATGCGCCAATTCTGGAGGAGCTTGATGCGGAAAAGAGGGCACTTCGCGGACAGGATAAGCAGCCACACAATTTCTACTACGAGGCTCCTGTTCTGATATTCCTGAGCGCAGAGGATGATTACAGATGGAGTAAGGTGGATTCAGGAATTGCGGTTCAGAATATGGCTATAGCGGCAGAGAGTATGGGACTTGGAAATCTGATAATCGGCTGCGTGTATGATGCACTTCACGGGGAAAAGAAAGCATATTTTGACAAGGCGCTTGCAATACCAGAAGGGTATTCGTTCCAGATAGCACTTGCAGTTGGACATAAGACCGATAACAAGACACCTCATGATTACGATGTTGCAGCGCAGGTAAGTTATCTGTAGTTTGTCATAAAAGGCCATTCACTAGGTGACAGGGCATAATGAAAATGTTATCGCGCATGGCGTGTTGACATATTATATTATGAATTGTAGGAGATGAGATAAGAAAAATATACAGGGAGGATATAGCATATGGGGAAGCTTGTGATGGGGTATTGGGACTGCCCTTATTGTAGTACGAAACATATAGAAGGTACGAAACGGGAGTGCCCGTCCTGCGGAAAGCCGAGAGGACAGGAAGTTAAGTTCTATATGGATGGAGTGCGGTATTTGTCCGCGGAGGAGAGCCAGACAAAGGGGAAAGGTGCCGACTGGTTGTGTGATCATTGTGGCAATTACAATTCTGCTCTTAACACACGGTGCAGCAGCTGTGGTGCTGAACGGGATTCACAGGATAAGGCTTATTTTGATGTCAGAAAAGAACAGGATGCAAAGAATGCCAGGAGTGTATCTGGAACAGGAACAGTTGCCGGAGGACAAAACAGCGGGCAGGGTGGCCGCAAACGGGGGCGCTCATTTGGAGCATGGAAGATAGTGCTGATTGGCATGCTGGTGATAGCGGCGATAATTGGACTTACGGCGATCATAGCCATGCCGAAGAAGAGAACAGTTACAGTCAAGGATATGTCGTGGAAGACCAGTGTTGATGTGGAGAAATATCTTCTATGTGATGAAGATGACTGGGAACTTCCCGAGGGCGCTACGCTAAAGACCACGAAACAGGAGGTACACCATACTGAACAGGAATATGTGGGTGAGCGCGAGGAGACCTATGATTCATATGAAGTGATAGGTTCCCATGTGGAGTACAGTTACGAGGACAATGGAGATGGAACGTTCTCTGAGGTGGCAAATGATGTGGATGATTACGGATATGTGACGAGAACGAGGTCTGTTCCTGTATACAGGGATAAGCCGATATATCAAACGAAGTATTACTATACGATATGGCGGTGGAAGTACGACAGGACGGAGACTGCGGAGGGCGGTGGAAAGACACCGGAATATCCTGAGCCTAAGCTCACAGATAAGGAGAGACTAGGGGAAAAATCAGTTGAGTATGAAGTTACATGTGACGTGAAGAATAAAGAAAAGACATATAAAGTTGAAAAGTCTATATATGACAAACTTGATATTGGAGAGACATATAATGTCAAGGCTGACTCTGAGGAGATAGTGAGTATCATAGAGTAAAGATTTGAGAATGCGGAGGCGGACGAAAGTGACAGGGCAGCAGACGACTGGTCGGTGGCAACTTCAAAATATGTGGATAGAAAAGATCATAGGAGAGAATGTGGCTGATCATGAAAGACCATTTTAATATAGCTGTCATAATATAAGTGTAAGCGGTAGGTCGAAGAAATATGAATGAATATTATCCCCGGACAGATAAGACATAATATAGCTCACTGTATTGAGCAAAATGTCGAATCTGTCCGGTTTTTTTTCTATTATAATGAATATGATAGATGTCTGTCGAATACTATGTATTTGAAACGAAAAAGTTAAGGCGGACATTGAATGAGAGGGAACCTTGATAGGAAAATTGGTTTTCGTACCATACAGCTCATGGCAGCTGCAGTTTCAGTGATTTTAGTACTTTGCGTGACGACTGGAATTATAGGAACATTTGCGAAGGCTGATGATGAAAGTTATGTACTGCAGGACAGATCAATCGCAGAACTTATGGGGGATTTTGGCGTGATATGCTTTGATACCCTGAATGCGCAGACACATTTGCACAGCAACTTTATAACAAAAACTCTAAATGCAAATTCCAACTCGGGACTCAGAAATTCATACGGGGTGCATGAGGAGTTCTATTTTGAGAATGCTGAGAAGATGAATGGCTGCGTGTCGGATATGGATACTGATACGCTGTATACAGGTGCAGACATTAGAAGGGCAGAGGATGGCAGCGTTTATATAATTGTGAACAGTGGAGCTGAGGTAAAGCTTGACAGACCTGCAAATGCCAAGACTGACGTGGAGCTTGCTAAGGAGGGAGAATACTCGAAGTTTGCCGACATGCCGGACATACAGAGAAGATTTATTGAATACAGTCTGGAACTTAGATCACATGCTGATACAGATGGGACTGTGGATATAGATATGGATGGAGATATAAATAACAGACGAATTGCGGTAAAAGGTGATGGTATGCATGTTGTGTCGCTGGACTACAACAAACTGTCGGCAAATACCAATCCGATTTATTTTGAGTTTCCAGATTATGATGGCGATACCGTCCTGCTCATGAATATTGATCTGAGCGGTGCGCAGGATGTTGTGTTCGGTGATATGATACTTGGCAGCAAAAAAGATGCGAAGGCAAATGACAATGGAAACTATTTTAATGCCTACAACAAGATGTATTTCAACTTTTACGACAGTTCGGCGGCAGATGGACAGTTCAGCGGCAGTATTACATTTGCAGGAAGAGGATTTGGAACTGTGCTGGCTCCAAAGGCATCAGTAAATCTCGGGCATAACTGGGATGGATGCATTGTTAGTGATATATTCTCAAACAGCGGAGAGTTCCACAGAGTGCCGGGAACTGATTTCCCAAAAGAAGAACCGACAACTGAGAGTACGACGACGGAAGATACGACAACAGAGGATACAACGACGGAGGATACGACAACGGAGAACTCGACGACGGAAGACACAACGACGGAAGATACAACGACCGAAGACACAACCACGGAGAACACGACGACGGAAGACACAACGACGGAAGATACAACGACCGAAGATACAACCACGGAGGACTCGACGACCGAAGATACAACGACAGAGGATACGACAACAGAAGATACGACCACGGAAGACACGACAACAGAGAACACGACGACAGAAGATACGACCACGGAAGATACTACGATAGAAACCACAACGGGTATAACCACGGAGTTGACAACAACGGAACATACCACATGGAGCACAACAAAGACAATGACACGTAGCACTCCACCAGGCAGACATCCCGATACCGGTGACAGACTTCCCTTAAAGGAGATAGCTGGTGTGATAGCACTTGCACTTATGGGAAGTGCGGGGATAGTGATATATAAAAAATTAAGAAAATAGACATATACCATTGAAAATGACATATAGCTTTGCTAAAATATAGCAAAAGCATATATTCTTGTATTCAATCAGCATCGGCTGTATCTGAGATTCTTTAGTCAATTCAATGAATTCTATGCTTTTAAATACCATATTTTATTTTTGCATAGTGCATTGGAGAGGTTGGAGGATATTTGCTGCTGTTTCTTGATAAGGTTCTTTGATGTACTGTAGAAAGGAGAACTTATGAAGAAACTTGAAGACATGAATTTAGTGGATGATTTTTTGATGACGAGTCTTATATGTCATCAGGAATATGGAGATCGTTCGGTGAGGTATATGCTTGAGTGCATATTGAATCGTCGGTTTGGTAAGCTGACTGTTGTGCCGCAACGAGTTATGTGCGGTGCAGATCCGGAAAAACATGGCATTAGAATGGATGTGTATATTGATGAGAATGATGGAGAGATAATTGATATCGAGCCGGATCAGAATGACGGCAAGGCTGACGTAAAAGCTGTGCCAAGGCGAAACAGATTTTATCATGCGAAGATTGATTCAGCAAATTTGGCTGCTGGAGACGATTATAGCAATTTAAGGAATGTTGTTGTTATATTTATAACAACATATGATCCATTTGGACTTGACAGGATGGTTTATACGGTGAAAAATAAGTGTATAGAAGAATCGGATATGCCGTATGATGATGGGGCTGTGTCGTTATTTTTGTACACAAAGGGGAAAAAAGGAAATCCACCGGAGGAACTTCAGAGTTTGTTGCATTATATGGAAAATTCGATAGAAGAAAATGCTGGTACAGATTCACTTAAAGTCTTTCATCATATGGTGACTGCTGTGAAGAACGATGGAGAGGTAGGTCTTGCGTATATGAAGAGTGTTGAGATAGAAAAAAGAATACGTGAAGAAGGAAGAGAAGAAGGAAGAGAAGAAGGAAGAGAAGAAGGACATAGGGATGGGGTACGTATTGGGCGTATCCAGGAGATAGTAAGACTAAGTAGAAGATTCAATAAAAGCGATGAAGAAATAATACAGATACTGCTGGAAGAGACAGGGCTTGGAGAAGACCAGGCAAGAGATGCACTTAAAAAGTACAGGTAGGTTATGTGAATCGTAAAATTATAGCAGAGCTTTAGCACCGTCATGTATACAGTAATATATTACATGGCGGTGTTTCTGTATAGATGGTTAAAACTGCTCTCAGTATTGCATAATATGTTCGGATGTGATATATTTTAAAGGAATTTTGTGGTACAAAATACCATGGCAAGAGAATGTGTTTACATTATTTGACACAGAATAATAAGAAGGCACATTCTTTATTTTTGCTCATTAAAGATAGGAGAACAAGAACATGACGATAACTGATGAGACAATTGATTATGTTGGAATCCTTGCAAAGCTTGAGCTCTCCCCGGAGGAGAAGGAGCAGGCAAAGAAGGATATGTCAGACATGCTTGATTATGTCAGCAAACTGAATGAACTTAATACAGATGGAGTGGAGGCTATGAGCCATACATTCCCATACAATAATGTGTTCCGCGAAGACGTAGTCACAAATGACGACGACAGAGAGAACATGCTGAAGAATGCACCGGAGCAGAAAGACGGATGCTACAAGGTGCCAAAGACATTTGACTAGGAGGTAGGCTGAAGTGAATTTAATGGGTATGACAGCTGTAGAGCTGGGAAAAGCTATTAAAGACGGACAGGTAAGCGTTGTTCAGGCGACACAGGCTTGTCTTGACAGCATAGAGGCTTGTGAGAAAGATTACAACAGTTTTGTCACGGTTGACCGTGAGGGAGCACTTGCCCAGGCCGAGGAAGTGCAGAAGAAGATAGATGCGGGAGAGCTTGACGGTCCTCTTGCAGGAGTTCCGATAGCAATAAAGGATAATATGTGTCAGGAGGGTGTGCAGACAAGCTGTTCATCAAAGATCTTGTCAAATTTTGTCCCAACATATACTGCTGAGGCTGTTGTAAAGCTTCAGGAGGCAGGGGCAGTCATAGTTGGACATACTAACATGGACGAGTTTGCCATGGGAAGTACAACGGAGACATCGTACTTTGGAGAGACAAGAAATCCATGGGATATAAACAGGGTTCCGGGCGGTTCATCAGGTGGTTCAGCGGCAGCAGTTGCCGGTGAGGAGGTTCCATGTGCCCTGGGTTCAGACACAGGTGGTTCTATCAGACAGCCTGCATCATTCTGTGGTGTCACAGGAATCAAGCCAACCTATGGAAGAGTGTCAAGATACGGACTTATAGCATATGGTTCATCACTTGACCAGATCGGACCGCTTGCAAAGAATGTAGAGGACTGTGCGACGATCCTTGAGATCATATCACAGTATGACAAGAAGGATTCAACATCAGTGAACAGAGATGACAATGATTTCACAAGTGCACTTGTGGATGATGTGAAGGGACTTAAGATCGGACTTCCAAGAGATTATTTCACAGAGGGACTTGAGCCTGAGATTAAGGAAGCTGTATACGGTGTTGCTGAGGCACTCAAGGCAAAGGGCGCAATAGTTGAGGAGTTTGATCTTGGAATGGTTGAGTATGCTATTCCAGCTTACTATATCATTGCATCGGCAGAGGCAAGCTCTAATCTTGAGAGATTCGACGGTGTAAAATATGGTTACAGAACTCCGGAGTACACAGATCTCCACAACATGTACAAGAAGAGCCGTTCGGAGGGATTTGGCCCTGAGGTAAAGAGAAGAATCATGCTCGGTTCATTTGTACTGAGCTCAGGTTACTATGATGCGTATTACGTAAAGGCCCTCAAGGCAAAGGCTCTCATCAAACAGGCGTATGACAAGGCGTTTGAGAAGTATGATATCATCCTCGGACCTGTTGCCCCTACAACAGCACTGAAGATGGGAGAGTCACTCTCAGATCCTATCAAGATGTATCTGGGTGATGTATATACAGTTCCTGTAAATCTTGCAGGACTTCCGGGAATATCACTTCCATGTGGAGCTGACAAGAATGGAATGCCTATAGGTGTGCAGATGGTTGGAGACGCATTTGACGAGAAGACCATTATCAGGGCTGCTTATGCATTTGAGCAGACTAGAGAGTACAAGAGACCTGCACAGGTTTCAGAAAGGGGGCTGTAAGACATGGCAAAGACATATGAGACAGTCATCGGACTTGAGGTCCATGTAGAGCTTGCGACCAAGACAAAGATATTCTGCGGCTGTAGCACAGCATTTGGAGGGGCTCCTAATACACATACATGTCCTGTATGTACAGGAATGCCGGGTTCACTTCCGGTACTTAACAAAGAGGTTGTAAATAAAGCTATTGCGGTTGGTCTTGCAACCAACTGTACGATCACACAGAACTGTAAGTTTGACAGAAAGAATTATTTCTATCCAGACAACCCACAGAATTACCAGATATCACAGCTCTACTATCCAATATGCAGGGACGGTAAGGTTGAGATAGAGGTTGACGGAGTTAAGAAATATGTGAGAATTCACGAGATACATATGGAGGAGGACGCCGGAAAACTTGTTCATGATCCATATACAGACAGTTCACTTGTGGATTTCAACCGTTCAGGTGTGCCGCTTATAGAGATAGTATCTGAGCCTGACATGAGATCTGCTGAGGATGTAATAGCATATCTTGAAAAGCTCAGGGAGACGATACAGTATCTCGGAGCTTCAGACTGTAAGCTGAACGAGGGATCCATGCGTGCTGATGTCAATCTTTCAATCAGAGAGGTTGGTTCGGAGAAGTTTGGTACACGTACAGAGACAAAGAACCTGAACTCATTCAAGGCTATCGCCAGGGCCATAGAAAATGAGAGAGAGAGACAGATCGATCTCATCGAGTCTGGGGAAAAGGTTGTCCAGGAGACAAGAAGATGGGATGATACGAAGGAGTATTCATATCCTATGAGATCCAAGGAGGATGCACAGGATTACAGATATTTCCCTGATCCTGACCTTGTACCTATCCACATCAGCGATGAGTGGCTCCAGCAGGTAAGGGATGCACAGCCTGAGTTCAGAGATGAGAAGAAGATAAGATACAAAGAGGAATATGCTATTCCTGACTATGATATAGATATCATTACAGCATCCAAGAAGCTGGCAGATCTGTTTGAGGATGCCATCGCACTTGGAGCACCTGCAAAGAAGGTTTCCAACTGGATCATGGGAGAGACCATGAGACTGATGAAGGAAAATGGCGTTGATGCAGAAGATCTGAAGTTCTCGGCAGAGAATCTTGCAAAGCTCATCAAGCTTGTTGATGACAGAGTTATCAATGGCGGTGTTGCAAAGGAAGTATTTGAAAAGATATTTGCAGAAAATATTGCTCCTGAGAAGTATGTCAAGGATAACGGACTTGCAACTGTTCAGGATGACGATGCACTTAAGGAGGCATGTCAGGCAGCCATAGATAACAATCCAAAGGCTGTTGATGATTACAGAGGCGGCAAGGAGAAGGCTCTCGGAGCACTTGTCGGACAGGTTATGAAAGCTATGAAGGGTAAAGCAGATCCTGGATCTGTCAACAAGATGCTTAGGGAGATGCTGTAAATATGGAAGAAAACAGAAGAGTTAGAAAGAGGGACAGATACAAACGTCTCATAACAGTGGGCGAGGCCTGTGTACTCATCGCCGTGGAGCTGGTGCTGTTTGGACTAATGTGGTACCAGGACTATGAGGTAACGCTTACGCTTCCGTTCTGGAGAAGAGGAAACTGGGCGGTTATCGGAATGTATGGAATCATCATCATACTTTTTACCAAGCTGTATGGTGGTTACAGAGTCGGGTTCTTCAGACTGCTTGATATAGTTTACTCACAGTTGTTGGCTCTCGTGTGTGCCAATGTAGTTGGTTATCTGCAGCTCTGTATAATTTGTCGTGACTATGTAAAACCTGGACCGCTGCTGAAATTAACAGTGTTTGAGGCGGTTGTTATATTGTTATGGATATTTATTTGCAGAGTTTTGTATGCAAAGATGTATCCGCCAAGGCATCTGCTTCTTGTATATGGATATAAGACTCCTATGGAATTTATAGACAAGATAAATGCCCGCAAGGATAAGTATATAATAGAAGACAGGATACATGTAAGTGAGGGTGAACAGGCTATAAAGGAGAAGATACTTCAGTACGACGGAGTAATCATTTGTGAGACAAAGGCTTATATCAGAAATGAACTTGTGAAGTACTGTTTTGAACACTCCATCAGATCATACGTTGTACCGAAGCTCTCAGATATAATCATACTTGGAGCGGAGCCTATCCATTTGTTTGATACGCCGATCCTCTTATCACGAAATCAGGGACTTACAGGTGATGATATGATTATTAAGAGAATCATGGATATTGTGTGTGGAGTCATTCTCCTTGTTATTGCATCTCCGTTCATGCTCATATCAGCACTTGCTATATGGCTCTATGACAGGGGACCTGTATTCTACAAGCAGGACAGACTTACTTTGAATGGCAAGATCTTTAAGATTATAAAGTTCAGAAGTATGAAGATTGATTCGGAGTCACAGGGGGCCCGGCTTGCAAAGAAGGATGATGACAGAATAACACCTGTTGGAAAATGGCTTAGAAAGCTTCATCTTGATGAACTGCCACAGCTTTTTAATGTCCTTAAAGGCGATATGTCGCTTGTTGGACCGAGACCTGAGAGACCTGAGATCGCTAAGCTTTATAAGAAGACCTTCCCAGAGTTTGATTACAGACTCAAGATGAAGGCAGGACTTACAGGATATGCACAGGTATATGGAAAATATAATACTACACCTAGAGACAAGGTGAAGCTGGATCTTACTTATTATGAGCAGTATTCAATATGGCTTGATATCAAACTGATGCTGCTTACTGTAAAGATCATGTTCCAGAAGGAGACGTCAGAGGGTGTGGCATCCAACATGACTACAGCTCTCAGAGATGGAGAGAAACTTCAGATTCCTGCTCCGGTAAATGTGAAACCGGAGGGCCTTGATGAGTCAGAGGATGCGTTCTATGATTTGAAGAAGAGTACGCATATTTCAGATGTGAGTGCAGAGACAGATACCATTGGTAAATAGAATATATATGGGTGAAGTGTATGATAAGTGATACTGTTTCAGTGGTTGTGCCTGCTTACAATTGCAGCGGCACAATAAAGAGTTCTGTGGATTCGGTCCTGGCTCAGAGTATTCCAACCAAAGTTATAGTTGTGGATGACTGCTCTTCGGATAATACACTGGAGGTACTTTCCTGTTATACGGGGGATCCAAGAGTCAATATTGTCAGAAATGAAAGCAACTTAGGAGTGGCAGCGTCACGCAACAAAGGTGTCGCAATGGCGGAAAGCAAGTACGTTGCGTTTATTGATTCTGATGATATGTGGCTCCCAGATAAATTGGAGAAGCAGCTGGAACTTGTAAAAAAAACAGGCGCAGTGCTGTGTTCAACTGCCAGAGAATTGATAAGCGAAGATGGTAAAAGGACGGGCAGAATCATAGAAGTCCCGGAGCGGGTAACATACAGTAAACTGCTCCGGGGAAATGTGATAAACTGTTCATCTGTACTTATAGACAGGGAAGTGGCACTGAAATATCCGATGGGCAATGATGATATACATGAGGATTATATATGTTGGCTTCAGATACTTCGTGATTATGCTTTTGCTGTTGCAGTAAATGAACCCCTTTTGCTATACAGACAGATGAAACACAGCAAGTCGGGATCCAAGCTGTCATCTGCAAAAAAAACATTTGCGGTTTACAGGAAAGTTGGGTACGGTTTTTTTAGAAGCTGTATTTACTTTATATGTTATGCAGTAAATGGTGTTATAAAATATCTGTTGTGATCAGGAGATACGGTAATGGACGATGAAAATAAGAAGAGAGGACCAGGGCGTCCAACGGACAAGAGAAAGGATACAGTTCTCAGGCTGAGAATAGATGCAGATACCCATAAAAAATTAGGTGACTGCGCAGTGAGAAAGAAGGTATCTATGTCAGAACTTGTACGAGAAGCTATAGAAGATATAGTCAGACGAGAAAAAGAAGAGATAAATTGACTGGTATAAAAAAGCATCAATGGTATCGATCACAGATGATACCGTTGATGCTTTTTGTTGTGGAAACTACAATATGTAGCCGTTCTTTTTTAGAAGCTCTCTTGCAGAATCTATTGAATCGTTACCTGTTGCATTTTTAATAGGGGCAAATTCTTTTTCTCTGTCAACCTCAAAAGGAAGACATGTTCCCATGAATGCAATCATATCGAGAGCAAGTGTTTCAAATTTGTAGCCGTTTGGTTCGGCAGGCTTTATTATATCGCCATTTTCATCTACATAAGGAATGGCTTTTTTTACAATGTGGAGAGGCATGCTCTCGTTCATGATTTTCATAAGTCTGTCAACAGGAAAGATGTAGTTGAGAGTTACGCCGTAATTATATGCGTAGTCACCGTTCTCATCGCGTTCATCACGCATCTCTTCAGTCAGTTCATAGTACTCAACGATGTATGGCTTGCCGTGGTTGGTACAGAGAACACCGACTTTCTCATCTGGATAAGCTTTTTTTACAACTTTTCCGCCTGACAGGAAGCCTTCGGTTATGACTGCACCTAAAAATACCGGGTCAGCAATCCTCTGAAGAACGTTGTCAACGGAAAATACATTGATATATTTGATGTTGTGCTTGTTGATGGTCTCAAGATGTCCTGCCTTGCAGAGAGAAGAGAACCATCCACCGTTTCCATTTGGAGACATAGCTATGCGGCCCTTTTCCTCAAGATAAATTTTTCCATTGAAGTCTACAGATGGAACCATCTCCTGTTTGAAGAAATGAATGTGTTCAGGATCGTAGCCGAAGTAATCGTGCTCTTTGAAAAATGCAGTTGTATCATCGTGGTTCTTCTCATTCGTCATGATGAAGAAGTGAATCCAAGTGTCTGCAAGTTTTACGATGTCCATGGTATGCTCGATGAGAAGCTGGAAGATATACATATCTTTCGTAACGCCTACATTAAATGTTCCCTTTGGCCCATTAAATCCAAGACGTGTGCCCTGGCCACCTGCGAGAAGAACAAGAGCAAGCTCGCCGTTTTTTATAGAGGTGAGACCTGCGTTTAAATATGTGTCGTGCTTTTCGTTTATAGTGTCCATCTGAAGGGCGGCAACAGGTGCAATGTCTGAATCTTTGGCTGAGTTGTCTTTGTCGATCATATCGATGAGAGAAAAATCAATCTCTTCGATCTGTGAAAGCAGTGCAGCTTTGTCTGACTCGCTTAAAGTGTTATAGTATCTGAGTAAATGAAGCTGGTTTTTCTCTTCCAGCAGTTTGTATGCGCTTTCGTAGTTCATAAATTTCTCCTTAATAAATGTGTAGTGTCTGAAATTCTCTCTCCGTGTAACAAAATCAGTGATACTTTTTCTTGATAGCGATAGTATCTGTGAAAACCTTCCATATGTCTTTGAACTTGATCCTGCGGCCATTGGAATCGTCTCTGCTGTAGTTGAGCACGATAGGAGCCTCTGATATAGTATAGCCCTGCCTGTGTGCTGCAACGAGAATCTCGATATCAAATGCGTAGCCTGATACAGACAGATTCTCAGCAATAGGTTTGATGACCTCAGATCTGAACAGCTTGATTCCTGTCTGTGTGTCATGGATACCAAGATGGAAAAGCATCTTGAGCATGACATAGTAGCTGTAGCTCATGAATCTTCGTATAGGTGGATAATCCAGCTTGGATTCTGGATGAAGCTTAGAGCCGATGACTATGTCTGAGTCGGTGCTTTTCATCTGTTTCATGAACGGCTTAAGTAGTGTAGGACTGAGCTCAAGGTCTGAATCCAGAAAAGCGATATATGTTCCAGAAGCCCGTCTGATACCCATTGTTATGGCGTGCCCCTTGCCCTGGTTATCCTCATATCCCGCATCTATTATATGCGGATCTTCCCTGGCGGCTTCACAAATAAGCTGCGCTGTGGAATCGGTACTGCCGTCGTTCACCGCAATTATCTCATAGCGGTGAAGGAAAGTACTAAGTATACGGCTTGTTTCTAATAAGTTTTCTTTGATATGCTGTTCTTCATTGTAAGCTGGCATGACAACCGACAATGTTATCTTTTTTTCTGTTTCCATCTCTTTTTTACTCCTGTAACCAATATGTCCATAGTTTTGAACATAATTATCTATTAGTATACTTTTTTACAGTATAAGTGTCAAATAAATTACTACATAAATAGATGAATTAAGGTGAAATAAGATGTTTTTCAAATTAAGCTATCATAAATTCTTTTGGTGTTTTAAGGAGCAGTGTGTTACTATTTATGTAGTATCAAATCGAAAAATTAGATATAAAAGTAATGACAGGGAGGTACGAAACATGAAGAAATGCAAGAAATGCGGATGTGATGTAGCGGATAATATAGATGTCTGTCCAAATTGCGGATCAATTGATCTTGAAAATGGTTCATCACAGAGTCAGGGGAATTCGCAGCAGAGATATGACCAGCAACAGATGTATGGTCAGCAGACGTACGGTCAGCAGGGATACGGTCAGCAGGGATATGACCAGCAACAGATGTATGGTCAGCAGACGTACGGTCAGCAAGGTTACGACCGGCAGCAGATGTACGGTCAGCAGCAGACGTACGGCCAGCAGGGATATGGTCAGCAGACGTACGGTCAGCAGGAATATGGTCAGCAAGGTTACGGCCAGCAGCAGATGTACGGCCAGCAGGGGTACGGTCAGCAGCAGACGTACGGCCAGCAGGGATATGGCCAGCAGACGTACGGTCAGCAGGGATATGGCCAGCAGCAGACGTACGGCCAGCAGGAATATGGCCAGCAGACGTACGGTCAGCAGGGATATGGTCAGCAAGGTTACGACCAGCAGCAGATGTACGGCCAGCAGACGTACGGTCAGCAGGGATATGACCAGCAGCAGATGTACGGCCAGCAGGATTATGATCAGGCGATGGCTGAGGGACAGATTCCAGGTAATGGCGGAACTGATGTACCAGGCAAGTCCAAGAAGACACTGATAATCGTGCTTAGCTGTGTTGCGGCAGCAATTATCGTTCTGACAGTTCTCGGTATCATATTTGTCCCAGGTATAGTATCAAAATCAAAGGCAAAAAAGGCAGTGAATGAGTATGTGTCCAATATTGAAGATTTGAAAGTTGGAAAAGTTGTTGAAATGACAGCTCCAAAGGGACTGATAAAGGATGTTATGTGTGATATAGCAAAAGAAATGGATGCTGACGAGGATGACATCCGTGAACTCAGAGAAGATTTTGATGACGAATACAGCGATATGCTTGACAGCATAGATGAAGAAATTTATGATGAGGACGTTCAGATAAAATTTGACGATTTTGAGATAAAAGGTATAGAAAAGGCTGATGTAGAATCAGTTATTGAAGACTTCTATAGTGATTCAGGACTGAAACCGTCAGATATTGGTGGATATTCGGCTGATGATATCTACGAAAGCTTCGAAGAGGGAATAGAGAAGTACGGTATAGATGAGGACAGAATATATAGAATTGATGTGTCTTATGATCTTAAGATAAAGGCTGATGGTGAAAGCTATGATATGGATGCACTGAATAATCTTCTCACACAAAATAAAATAAATTATGATGTGAACAAAATAATGGATCATATGTATGTATATGAGTACGATGGTGAATATTATGTAATTCCGGGTGTTGAAGATGTACTTGCATATGCCCTTAAGTTATCTTCCAGTTATTACATGGGATGGTAATATAAGCATAAGGGGTATTGCATATTCGGTATCTGTAGACTTATAATCATCTGTATTTAGATAAAGAAAGAACAGCAGGAGTTGATGCTGTTCTTTCTTTTATATGTAGAGTTTATCTTTTATTTAAGGTGTTGTAAAAGCAAATAATATAATGTATTATAAAGCGAGGTAACGACATTTTTAGATTTTTTGATAAAGGAGCTCCAATGGATAATAAGAATAAAAAGAGCAGAATGTCCTCGGATTATGATGAGGATATGGATTGGCTCAATGACGATGACGACTACCTGGAAGATGGTGGATTGCTCGGATCGTTATTGTTCGGAGATAAGAAGAAAAAGAAGAAAAAAGCTGATGCCAGAAAGAATGTGGAAAAAACCGCCAGATCATCAAGAAAACCAGCGGAAGATACAGGTGCGGTTTCAGCGAATAGAAGAGCAGAAAGTACATCAGACAAATCGGTAAGACGAAGAAGGGTCTCTGATGACAGAACGCCAGTAAGGCTTGAGAATGAAGAGAGACGTGCGGACAGACCTGAGAGAAAAGAACGTCCGGTTAGAAAACCGGCAGAATCTGTTGGAACGGCAGGGGAGTATGATGAGTATTATCATGAGGACAGCCGGGCCAGAAGGGCGAAGAATGCATCGAGAAACAGAATACAGGAGGCTGAGAAGAAGGCCAGACGTCAGATAAGAAATGATGCACCGGAGAGCGGCAGCTCGTCAGTGGACAATCTATTGAAAGAGGTGAATAATCTCGAGGCCAACAGCAGAAGCAGGCATGAAGAACTCAGAAGAGAGGCCTGGGAGCGCACACAGCGCAATGTTGCCAAGGCAAAGGCTGAGGTTGAACGGCTTGAGTTTGAGCGTGAGCAGAACGAGAAAGAAGAGGCAAGAAAGCTCAGAGTTCGGCAGGAGATGCAGAGACGGCAGGAAGCTGACAAAATACGACAGGCGAAGAAGGCTGATGAAGACAGTGTACAGAATGCGGGAACGGCTGACAAGGAAGTGGAGATCCCAGGAGCAGACATTCAGGAGACCAACTCTGTAGAAAAAAACATCAACAATGCAGAGAATACTGTTCCAGATACTGTAGCTGACATTCAACCTGAAGAGACAGTAACGGAGGAGGTCCCAGAGGCAGCACCGGCAGATCAGGACGATACATATGATGTATCAGATGATATAGAAGATGATGACAACACAGATCCTGCTGCAAAAAGATCGGACATGCTGGATATGGACGAGCTTGATAGGATTGAGAAGGATATAGATGAGGATAAACTCAGTTATTCAGAGTCAGATACAGCGGATCTTGGACTTGGTGAGATAGGAAAGGCTCTTGGATTTGATGCTGTGGATCTTGAAGATGACGAGGAAGAGCCTGAGGATGATACAGAATCAGACAGTGAGAAGTTCTTCAGAGAGAATCTTCTTGACGAGTCAGATCCTAAGGTTGTTAATCCAGAGAGAAAGAAACTGAACATAAGCACGAAGGTGTGGGCTATAGCATTCTTCGTCCTTCTGGCTATGTTTATACTTATCTGCGTAATCTACGTGAAGAATTATGCAAGGATGAAGTATAACGAGATGGATATAAATGAGATCAGTGAAGATCAGCTCCTGACCAACACCGGAGTAAAGGATGCGACAAGCGGTTATAGGACAATAGCGCTGTATGGAGTTGATTCCAGAGATCAGAATCTTGGTTCTGGAACAAACAGTGATAGTATAATTATTGCAAGCATTAACGAGGGTACACAGGAGATAAAGCTTGTATCTGTATACAGAGATACACTTATGGAGATTGCAAGCGGTTCTATGGATGTGAGCCAGAAGGTAAATTATGCATATCAGGTTGGCGGTCCTGTGACAGCCATCAATACGCTGAATACGAATCTGGATTTAAATATAACAGATTATGTTGCGGTTGATTTCAATGCGATGGCAAGTATCATCGATGCTGTTGGTGGTGTTGATGTGAATATCCTTGATGATGAAGTCAACAATTTCAACAAGAATCTTGCTGAACAGATAAGTCTGTCAGGTGCATATTCATCAGGAATCACAGAGGCTGGGCAGTATACTCTTGATGGTCAGCAGGCGGTGGCGTACTCAAGAATAAGATCAACGGGCAAGGGTGATATAACGAGAACAGAGAGACAGAGAATAGTCCTCATGAAGGTTATAGATAAACTGCTTAAAGCGGATGCAGGTTCGCTCGACTCATTTGTGGACGTATCATTTAAGTGCATATCAACAAGCCTTAACAAGGATGATATACACAATCTTGTAAAGAGTGTGGCCAAGTATAAAGTTGTAGATACTGCAGGATTCCCGTTTGCATATGAGACAGCGGATTTAACAGACAAGGGCAACTGTATAGTTGCTGCTGATATGGCGGCGAATGTACAGGCACTCCATGAATATCTGTACGGCACTAAGAACTACAGGGTTTCATCAGAGGCAGCAGCAATCAATTCAAGCCTTGCAGAAGAATCAGGTGTGCAGGCACAGAAAGTCATAGTAAGTACAGAGAACCCTGGCAATGGCATAAAGGATGACGGTGAGGATGGCGATCTGAGGACCATCAAGGAACCACCAAAGGGTATGATAGTAGAAGAGTAATCAATAATAATTCAATATGATATGGCCTAAGGCGGCTGTGAAAGATATTAAATGGTCTTTCACAGCCGCCTTTTTGCATTAAAATAGTACCAAAAAATAAAATATATCACACACAATAACTTGAAATGTATATACAATAGCAATAAAAAAATACAATTCAAAAACAGTCAGACAATTCTCCTAAAAAAGTTGTTTACAAACAGAGAGAATGGTAGTAATATATCAAAAACGATAAAACACTTGAGAAAAATATAAAAATAAGAATATTTACTTGAGAAACTAAAGTAAAAAACAAATTATCGTTGAGAATGACAAAAACATGGAAAGGACGGAACAGGACATGATTGAGAATAAGAGAGCAGAGAATACCGGATTATACGACCCAAGCTTTGAGCACGATAACTGTGGTATCGGTGCCGTTGTCAATATCAAAGGTATCAAGACACATGACACAGTGAACAATGCTCTCAAGATTGTTGAGAATCTTGAGCACAGAGCAGGAAAGGACGCAGAGGGCAAGACCGGAGACGGTGTAGGTATACTCCTTCAGATATCACATAAGTTCTTCACCAAGGCTTTAGCAGAGCTTGGATATGACCTTGGAAAGGAAGGCGATTATGGAATAGGAATGTTCTTCTTTCCACAGAAGGAGCTGGCGCGCAAGCAGGCTATGAAAATGTTTGAGGTCATAGTGGAGAAGGAAGGACTTGAGTTCATTTGCTGGAGAGAGGTTCCTACAACACCTGGAATCCTTGGCAAGAAGGCAATAGATGTCATGCCATGCATCATGCAGGCATTCATCAGAAGACCTGAGACAGTGAAGGCCGGTATGGACTTCGACAGAAAGCTCTACTTCGTCAGACGAATATTTGAGGAGAGCAATGATGACACGTATGTTCCATCACTTTCAAGCAAGACTATAGTATATAAAGGAATGTTCCTTGTCGGTGAACTCAGAAAGTTCTACAACGATCTTCAGGATCCTGACTATGAGTCAGCCATAGGACTTGTTCATTCAAGATTCTCAACGAACACAACGCCATCATGGCTCAGAGCTCATCCATACAGATACCTGTGCCACAACGGTGAGATCAATACAATAAGGGGAAATGAGGACAAGATGATCGCCCGCGAGGAGACCATGGAGTCGACTATCATGCAGGATGAGATGTACAAGGTTATGCCTGTTCTTGATCCGGATGGATCGGATTCAGCAAGGCTTGACAACTGCCTTGAGTTCCTGGTACTGAACGGCATACCACTTCCTATGGCGGTCATGATCACCATCCCTGAGCCATGGGAGAACGACAGAGCCATGAGTCAGGAGAAGAAGGACTTCTATCAGTATTATGCAACTATGATGGAGCCTTGGGATGGTCCTGCTTCTATATTATTCACAGACGGTGAGCTCATGGGCGCAGTCCTTGACAGAAACGGACTGAGACCATCGAGATACTATATAACAGATGACGACTACCTTGTACTTTCATCAGAGGTTGGAGTCCTTGACGTGGATCCATCGAGGATCGTAAAGAAGGATCGTCTCAGACCGGGCAAGATGCTTCTTGTAGATACCGTGAACGGACGTCTCATATCGGATGAGGAGATCAAAGAGAAGTATGCGCTTGCCAAGCCATATGGTGAGTGGGTAGACAGCAATCTTGTTCATCTCGCTGATCTTAAGATTCCGAACATCAGAGTTCAGGAGTACACAGATGAGGAGAGGGCAAGACTTCAGAAAGCATTTGGCTACACCTACGAGGATTTCAAGAACACCATATATCCTATGGCAGAGAAAGGTGCGGAGGCCATCAGTGCCATGGGTACTGACACACCGCTGGCAGTTCTCTCAAACAGCCACAAGCCACTGTTCAACTTCTTCAAGCAGTTATTTGCACAGGTTACAAATCCTCCTATCGATGCGATCAGAGAGGAAGTTGTCACATCCACATCGGTATATCTCGGAAAGGATGGTAACATCCTTGAGGAGAAGCCGGAGAACTGCCATGTGCTGAAGATCAACCATCCAATATTGACAAATACAGATCTTCTGAAGATCAAGAATATGAATGTACCTGGACTTAAGGTTGCGACACTTCCTATTCTTTATTATAAGAACACATCCATGGAGAAGGCTCTGGACAGACTCTTCATCGAGGCCGATAAGCTCTACAGAGATGGTGTAAATATACTCATTCTCTCAGACAGGGGCGTTGACGAGAACCATGTGGCAATCCCATCACTTCTTGCAGTGTCAGCTATGCAGAAGCATCTGGTACGTACAAAGAAGAGAACAGCGGTTGCGATCATCCTTGAGAGTGCTGATCCAAGAAATGTTCATCACTTTGCAACACTTCTCGGATACGGTGCATGTGCAGTCAATCCATATCTTGCAATAGAGACGATCAAGCAGATGGTAGATTCACATCTGCTGAACAAGGATTTCAATGCGGCTGTCGATGATTACAACAGTGCAATATGTCACGGAATAGTAAAGATCGCATCCAAGATGGGTGTATCAACTATACAGTCATACATGGGTTCACAGATATTTGAGTGTATCGGTCTTTCAAAGGACGTTGTGGACAGATACTTTACAAATACAGTAAGCCGTGTAGGTGGTTCTGGTATAAAAGAGCTTGAGAAGACAGTTGATGATCTTCACTCATCAGCATTTGATCCGCTTGGACTCAACACAAACCTTGCCCTCACAAGCATCGGTGCACACAAGTTCAGAAGCGGCAAGGAGGAGCACCTGTACAATCCTGTTACTATACATCTTCTTCAGGAGGCTACAAGGCGCGGCGACTACAAGATGTTTAAGCAGTACACAGCAGCGCTCCATGACGAGCAGAAGCCATTCCACCTGAGAGGCCTTATGGACTTCAAGTTTGCTGATAAGCCGATTCCACTTGATGAGGTTGAGCCTGCAAGTGAGATCGTGAAGAGATTCAAGACAGGTGCCATGAGTTACGGAAGTATATCACAGGAGGCACATGAGTGTATGGCCATCGCTATGAATGAGCTGGGCGGCAAGTCCAATTCAGGAGAGGGCGGTGAGTCGATAGAGAGACTTACGATCGGAAAGGATGGCAAGAATAGATGCTCAGCCATCAAGCAGGTTGCATCAGGAAGATTTGGTGTCACATCGAGATATCTTGTGAGTGCCAAGGAGATACAGATCAAGATGGCACAGGGAGCAAAGCCTGGCGAGGGCGGACATCTTCCTGGCGGAAAGGTATATCCATGGATCGCAAAGACAAGACTTTCAACACCGGGTGTAAGCCTTATCTCCCCACCACCACACCACGATATCTATTCGATAGAGGATCTTGCACAGCTCATCTACGACTGCAAGAACGCAAACCGTGATGCGAGAATATCAGTAAAACTTGTGTCCGAGGCCGGTGTTGGTACAGTAGCTGCCGGTGTTGCAAAGGCTGGAGCACAGGTCATCCTGATCTCAGGTTATGACGGTGGAACAGGTGCAGCACCTAACAACTCAATTCACTATGCAGGACTTCCTTGGGAGCTCGGACTTGCAGAGACACATCAGACACTTATCATGAATGATCTCAGAAACAAGGTTATCCTTGAGGCAGACGGTAAGCTGATGACAGGCCGTGACGTTGCTATAGCTGCAATGCTCGGCGCAGAGGAATTTGGATTTGCAACAGCGCCGCTTGTAACTATGGGATGTGTCATGATGAGAGTATGTAACCTTGACACATGTCCTGTCGGTATAGCAACTCAGAACCCAGAACTCAGAAAGAGATTCAGAGGAAAGCCAGAGTACGTGAAGAACTTCATGCTGTTCATAGCAGAGGAGCTTCGTGAGTACATGAGCAAGCTCGGAGTCAGAACAGTCGATGAGCTGGTTGGACGTTCAGATCTTCTGATGAGCAGCGACAGAGCTGACGAGAGAAATGTCATACTGGACAAGATAATCAACAACCCATATATAGATATGCCGCAGAACAAGGTAAAGTATCATGAGAAGAATGTATATGATTTCCAGCTTGAGAAGACCGTGGATATGACGGTTCTCATGAAGAAGCTTGGACCGGCTCTGGAGAAGAAGCAGAAGAAGAGTGTGGAGCTGGACGTAGGGAATACAGACAGGTCTGTTGGAACAATATTCGGTTCAGAGATCACTAAGAGATACGGTGAGACACTTGACGACGACACTTATATCGTCAAATGCAATGGTGCCGGAGGACAGAGCTTTGGAGCGTTTATACCAAAGGGCCTTACTTTGGAACTTGTGGGCGACAGCAACGATTACTTTGGAAAGGGACTTTCAGGAGGAAAACTTATAGTCTATCCACCTCGCTCTGTAAGCTTTAAGCATGAGGATAACATCATCATTGGAAACGTAGCACTGTACGGAGCAACAAGCGGTAAGGCGTTCATCAACGGTGTTGCAGGTGAGAGATTTGCAGTGCGTAACTCAGGTGCTGTGGCAGTTGTAGAGGGTGTCGGAGATCACGGATGCGAGTACATGACAGGCGGTAAGGTTGTGGTGCTTGGAACAACAGGCAAGAATTTTGCAGCCGGTATGAGCGGCGGTGTCGCTTATGTACTTGATATGGAGAATGACCTGTACAAGAGACTTAACAAGGAGATGATATCCATAGAGTCAGTCACTGACAAATATGAGGTAAGCGAGCTTAAGCAGCTCATCATGGATCATGTAAACTACACAAATTCAGATATAGGAAAGAAGATTCTTGACGACTTTGAGAACTATCTTCCAAAGTTCAAGAAGATCATTCCAAAGGATTACAAGAAGATGATGAACATGATCGTTGCATTTGAAGAGAAAGGCTTAAGCCGCGAGAAGGCAGCTATCGAAGCGTTCTACAAGGTTAAGAATGGAGGTAAGTAGGAATGGGAAAACCAACTGGATTTTTAGAGTATGAGAGAAAGACAAGTACAGAGCTTGCCCCAAAGGAAAGAATCAAGAACTTCAACGAATTCCATATTCCGCTTAGCCGAGAAGAGCAGAGACTTCAGGCTGCAAGATGCATGGATTGTGGCGTACCATTTTGCCAGGCGGGAATGAATATATGTGGAATGACATCCGGATGTCCACTGAACAATCTCATACCTGAGTGGAATGATATGCTGTATAACGATAATTTTGAGCACGCATTTGCAAGACTCAGCAAGACGAACTGCTTCCCTGAGTTCACAAGCCGTGTATGTCCTGCACTCTGTGAGAAGGCATGTACATGCAATCTGAATGGAGAGCCGGTGTCTGTGCGTGAGAATGAGAGGGAGATCATAGAGTATGCATTTGCCCATGATCTTGTAAATGATGAGCAGCCAAAGGTTCATTCCGGCAAAAAGGTTGCTGTCATCGGATCAGGTCCTTCAGGACTTGCGGTGGCAGATCAGCTCATAGGCCGTGGCCATGATGTGACTGTATATGAGAGAAGTGACAGGCCGGGCGGACTTCTCATGTATGGTATTCCGAATATGAAGCTTGAGAAGCAGATAATAGACAGACGAATAGATGTCATGAAGAAGCGCGGAATAAAGTTTGTACTTAACACGGAAGTTGCAACCGGAAAGGCTGCTGCAAAGACTGTATGTCCAAAAGATGACCAGATGACAGGGTACCTTAAGAATAAGAACCTCAAATATGTAAAGGCCGAGGATCTGCTTAAGGAGTACGACGCAGTAGTGCTTGCATGTGGTGCGGCAAATCCAAGAGACATCAAGGTGCCTGGAAGAGAGGCGAAGGGAATATACTTTGCAGTTGATTTCCTTAAGACAACGACCATGAGCCTTGTTAATTCAGGATTTGCAGATAAACAGTTTGTAAACTGTAAGGGTAAAAATGTTCTTGTTATCGGTGGCGGTGACACAGGAAATGACTGCGTTGGAACAGCAGTCCGTGAGGGCGCTGTAAACGTAATCCAGCTTGAGATGATGCCAAAGGCGCCAGACAGCAGGACACCTGACAATCCATGGCCGGAGTGGCCAAAGATCTGCAAGACAGATTACGGCCAGCAGGAGGCTATAGCAGTATACGGACATGATCCGAGAATCTATGAGACTACAGTCAAAGAGTTCATCAAGGACAAGGATGGAAATGTCAAGGCGGCCAAGTGCGTGAAGCTTGACTGGAAGAAGAATCCTGAGACTGGCAGGATGAGTATGACAGAAATCGAGGGCAGTGAGTACATCGTTGATTGTGATGTGGTACTTATTGCAGCTGGTTTCCTAGGATGTCAGACTTACGTAGCTGAGAGCTTTGGTGTAGAACTCAATGAAAGAACAAATGTAAAAACGGAATGCCCGAAGTCGTATGCGACAAACGTGCCAAAGGTATTTGTGGCCGGTGATATGCATAGAGGACAGTCTTTGGTAGTATGGGCTATCCGTGAAGGCCGTGAGGCAGCAAAAGCAGTAGAGGAGCTTCTGCTTGGTTATACGAACCTGCAGTGATGTAATTGTGGAACAAACGGTCAAAAATAGGGGGCGAATGATATTAACAGACCATTCGCCCCCTATTTTTGACCGTTCGCCTGTAAAAGTATACAAAATTTGTACAAATCGTGTTAATTTATAAGAGATGCATTTTATACGTAGTATAGTATGAAATTGTTTAACAATATGGGAGATAAAAGATAGATGTACAAGATAGCTATATGTGATGACGATAAAGGAGAATTGGAATATGTGGAACGTATAATAGAAAAGTCATTTGACAGAAAAAATGTACAGTCCGCTTATAAAGCATATACAAGTGCAAAAACTTTATTGGAGGACAATAAGCAGGAGCCTTTTGATCTGGTGTTTCTTGATCTTGATATGCCTGGAATCAATGGAATGGAGACGGCTGAGAATATAGGAATGCAGGAAGGAAGAACTGAGATAGTATTTGTTACCAATCATGAAGAGCTGGTATACAAGGCGTATAGATTTAAAGCCATTGGGTTTATTCGTAAAAAGTATCTTGAGGAGGAGATAGATGAAATAATTGATATTTTCTTCAAAGAGATGGCTTACAGAGAACAGTATCTTGTATTTAAGGATTCAAGGACAACTTATAAAATACTGTCACAGGATATAATGTATATGCAGAGTGCTGATCATTATTTAGATGTAGTTACGCATGATAATAGATATGTAGTCAGGGATAGCATGAATAACATAGAAAAGATGTATTCTGATTGTGGCTTTATACGAATCCATGCAAGATATATAGTTAATTACAAATATATATATTCTTTAGAAAAAAATGAGGTGGTTCTGATAGATGGACGTAAATTGCCAATGAGCAGAGCTAAGGGAAGCAGCGTAAAGCAGCTGTTCCAATATTATTCAAGGAGATAAGATGAGTATATTCTGGAATGTAATAGAACTTACAGCTACCGCGTTTGAAAGTTATATCATCGTGTCGGCTATAACGGCAATATTTGGACATAGATACGCCGAAAATAAGGGGAAAATAATTGATATATTGTTTATGATGGCTGCAACAGGGTATGTGACTTTGCTTAATCATTTTTATCAGTTTGAAGGTATGCTTTCATTGACGATCTTATTGTTATATATATTGTATGCCGTGTTTTTTACCAATGGGAGGGTGATCAATCAGGTACTGACGACTGTCATGTTGTTCTCATTGGTGATTTTGATAAATGTGTCAGTGACGATGTGTATGTCTATGGTACTTGGAATTCGGGATACGGTGATTTTTACTGATAGTGATGGAGCAAGATTGTTTGCTTTGTTCCTCACAAAGATCATATATTTTGCTGTTACAAGAATGATCGTACATATGTATAAAAAAGATTTTATTGAACTTGCGACCAATGAGACTGTGCTTATGGTTGCCATGTTTGGATTGTTATTTGTTATTTGTACAGTGCTTATAAGACTGCAGATGAGATATCCGGAGATAAAAGATTCTGTGTTTGGGGCTGTACTCTGTGCACTGCTTTTATATGTTTTTGTTTATTATATGCTTGGTAAGATAGCAAGAGATAATAAGGATAAGATGCAGATAAAATTGCTTGAGACCCAGCTTTCTGAGCAGAGGAATCTGATGGAAGAGGCAGGACAGGTACATAGGGATATAAAAAAGACAGAACATGATCTAAAGCATCATTTATTCAGTGTGCTTGGTATGGTAAAGATGGGTAAGACTGAAGATGCGGAACAATATCTGGAGAGCTTGCTTCATAATTATGAGGCAAGTGTATTCAGGTACATACAATTGGACAACAGCGCGATATCAAGTATATTGAACTTCAAAATAGGCAGATGTCATTCTAGCAATATAGATATGAAAACAGAGATAGAGACAGATTTTGACGGATTTTCTGATACTGACATATGTGTTCTTCTTGCAAATGTGTTGGACAATGCGATAGAGGCAAGCGAGAAAGTATCGGTACCGAAGATTCTGGTGCACTTGTGGGACGATAAGGGATATCTTCATATAGATGTGAGGAACAGGATAGAACAGTCGGTACTTACAGATAATAGAGAACTGGCTACTACGAAGTTGGACAAAGATAAACATGGACTTGGAATTTACTCAATATCCCAGATAGTAAACCGTTATGATGGAATGAAGGATCATTATGAAAAAGGAGGGTATTTTATAACGGATATATGGCTTAAAAGACCAGAAAAAAATATAAGATGAATACCAAATTCGACAAAAAACATACCATACTCGACATGAAGATTGTTGGATAAGTGAATCAGTTATATAACGAGATAAGAGGTGATTAGATGATTACATCGATAGCTCGTTATGTAACTGATTTTTTATTGCGGGAAAATGTAATATGTGCAGAATATGCGGATTTGTATATATATGGGTTTGAGGTGATCCAAGCAGGCGTGGTCAACATAATGATTGTGTTATTTATGGGTTTATTATTTGATCAGCTGATAAATGGATTGATATTTTGGCTTGCATTTTGTATGTTGAGGAAATTTTGCGGCGGATATCATGCGGATACATATCTCAAATGTAATCTATTACTTGCATTAAATGTGGGGATGGTTATGGCAATTCTTGCGATGAAATGCACGGTATCTATCCTTGTAAATTGCATTGATGTCTGTTGCTATAGCCATGATGGTGGAAATAGGATGTGTAAAGTTTTCTATGAAAACTTGAAATGTAGCATCAGTTCCCACCGAAGGCGATTTTTTATGAGCTGATGTTCAATATGCATGGGAAGGAGGAGAACAAGAGGTGAAAAGAATATTGAAAAATAGTCTTATGAAGCTAGTGGCAAATGCTGGGTATGTTGTAGCAAAAAGAGCTGTTGGATCTGCATCCATCTATGGTTATCACCAGCCGAAGGAACCTAAGATTGTAGACCGTTTGGTTGAAAAAACGACTATTAAGTAAAAGAACAGTTGAGAGTTTTAAAATGGAAATTAAATTTATGAAGGAGAGATAAGTTATGAAGAAAATAGGTACAGATTTAAAGAAGAAGGTAGTTATGTTTGCGGTAGCAGGTGCTATGGCTTTTTCAGGGGCTGCAGGGGCAGCCGGTACTGCGTTTGCGAATTCTAATGGTATTGCTACATGCAATAATGAGGTAATAGGAGAGCCAAATACGAATGATACTACTTATGCACATAGCAATAACAATTCGGTGAGCTATAGTAAATTTAGATATAAGTATAATACAACAAAAGTATATATTCACCCAACCGATGGCCCGATGCTTTATTACAGAGTTCAGGGAGCTTATACTGCCGGAGGATCAGGATTAGCAAACAGATCAGAGGCATATGGAGTGCCTGTTGGTGTTCAGGCAAGTTTCACGAATTATGTTAATGAAAACCATAATATGTATGCAAGGTTAAAAATGAGACATTCAGTAACACAACCTATAGATTCTAAGGGAGTCTGGAGCCCTGATTCGACACGGAATTACACTATATACTAAAACAGCCGGATCATATGCTGTATATAATGATGATGGCAGTGTTAAAAAGCTGTCGCCGCAGAGCAAAATAGATAACAGGAGGATGTGGATAATGGCTAAGAAGAAAATGATCATATCATGTGTACTGATACTGGCACTTGTAGTTACAGGCGTGGCTGCATACTGGCTGCAGAAGAATAAAGAACCGGTGTCGGAACGTATCAGACGTAAGACGTCAGAGACAGATACAACTGAAAAAACAAAGGCTGCAGATGTGACGGACACGGAAGCCAGTTCAGACAGTGATAATGCAACAACGGAAGATTACAGAGGGAAAAGTGGTGACAACATCCTGATGATAGGCAGTGTGAAAGTTGAACTTTTATCCGCTGATGTACTAGATGGCAGGAATGAAGAGGTAAGTACGGAGACAAAGTACCCTGTAGAATATTTTAAGTCACAGTCTCTTCCGGCAGATAATGTGACAGAAGATGTAACAGACTGGGATACAATACTTGAAGTGTCTCCTGAATTTAAGGAATTCAATCAAGCTCCGTTTGGGACATATACCAGGGAAGAGACAGTGGAGAAAATGGAAAGCTTCAGTGATTTGATAGACAGCTATACTACAACAGTAGTCAGACCACAGAAAGTATATTTTATTAAGTGCCGCCTTACAAATGAGAGTTCCCGTGCCGCAACGGATACGCTGCCAATAGAGGTTACAAGTGTATCTGATACTGGGAAAATGACATACAGAGAGGATCTTAAATACTTTGATAAGCCTATATATACAGAGGGAGAAGACAGGGATCATAAGTATTTCTTTTTTAAACTTGCCGGTCATGAGAGCATGGAGTGTACGATCGGACTTGTGGTTCCACAGGAATTTGATGAAAACGATCGACACTATTATGGAGACAGTCCACTTGACGCAAGTGGAGAATCGAGTCAGTACGATCCCACAGTCCTTCCGAATTTTGTGGATATAGATGCACTTCCAAAGCCCGAGGAATGAGATGGTGCGCTTACGAGCGCAAGCGAGTAACTATTAATGCGCACCATCGACCTGCCACAAAGAATGTCACATTTATGACAGGTTGTTCGTTATATAAAATAGAACAGGCAGTGTTCCAATGGAGGATATGAGAAAAATGAGAAAAAGAAGCAGGGTTATATATGCAATGATGTGTGCAGCTCTTATGATGTCGGGCTGCAGTAATGATAAAGGTGTAAGCAGTGATGATGCCGGGAAAGTTGATATGGGTTCTGCTGTATCAGAAGCTGGTGCTGCGGATGAAAATGGAAGTCTGCTTGCACAGCAGCTGGGAATTCCCGGGAGTGTCCAGATGGATCTTCCGGCTGATGGTACAAACCTGAAGAAGATCACGCTGGATGACAAGGATGTAATTGTTCCGGACAGGGATAGAATGTACACAAAATCCTACAGGATGGGAATTTTGACAGATGAGACCCGTGAGGAGATAGTAAAATCTTTTCTTGATGAAAGCGACGGTATATATAATTACCCGGAAGAGTTATTCAATGAGAAGGATAAAGACAGGGAGTCTGTGGAGCAGTTCTTCGAAGATAACAGTGGAGAGAAGCCGGATTACAGTGGCGAATATTTTATAGGAAAGATAGATGGCGAGCCCTATGTCGTAAGATTTATGGATACATCGTGGTCGATAGATGAAGCTGTGGCGGTGTCAAGGGTATGTAAAGATGAGGTCACTGACGAGATGGCAGCAAAACAGATAAGCAGTATAACGTATTATGATTATAATCCTGATGTGCTGAAGGAAGAGAGCACAGAGCAGGAAGACGGTACAGATGAAGAGGCGGCAAACAGCTGCGGGATGAATAAGGAAGAGGCCGGAAAAAAGGCTGCTGATGACATGGCTGCATGGGGATTCAATGATGTGGTGCAGACGTCGATCACAGATATGTATAAAGCCTATGAAGGGGATCATTTTAATGTCCTGGAGTATGATAAGGATGGATACACAGTCAGGTTTGATGCGTCAGTCAATGATGTAACACTGTATCAGCCTATGTCCCTGAGCATTGATACCATAGTAAATCCTGACGGAGAAGAAGGCGGCCTTATGGACACCAGCAGGTATTACAGTTCAGAGAGGTCTTATTATACCCTGTCGTTCAACGAGGATGGACTTATGGACTTTTATGGATACTGGCCAATGAGATCTGATGATGATCTTCATCCGGTGGATCATCTCATCACATGGGATGAGGCTGTGGACGGACTGAAAAAGGCCATACCGGATCACTTTGCCGGTTACAAAGGGTATTCAGAAGTCAAATTTAATGATGTGAGACTTGCATACTTTAGGACGAAGACCGGAGACAAAGAGTATGAGATCATACCTGTATATGTATTTGCACAAATGGAATCATGGGCGGAAGAGGACAACGCACCAGACCAGCTTCTGATGATAGATGCCAGGGATGGAAGTGAAGTGGATGTCAGACAGGATCCTGCCCGCCAGGGAATTAGGTGAGGAGGCCTGCATGAACGTAAGTTCATACTCGGAATCAGGCCGACGACCTGCCACAAAGTGTAAGCTTTGTGGCGTTACCCGAGATGGTGCGCTTACGAGCGCAAGCGAGTAACTATAAATGTGCACCATCGTCCTGCCACAGAGTGCAAGCTCTGTGGCGATACCCGAGGAGGCCTGCTATGAACGCAGTTCACCTGAGGAGGTTTGATATGAAGAGGATAATTATATTTATTTCCGGAATACTTTGCATATGCGTAATCGTGTTCTGGTGTGGCAGGATATACAGTGTGAACAGTGCATATACGGATGATACAAAAAGATATGGCGCAGATGCCGTGGTGGCGGATTCTGGGCTTGAAATACGCTGCGTGGAGTCGCATATATACAGCGTGGATGAATACAAGAAAAGGTTCGGAGTGGATGATGTGTATGTGCTTGATCCGGGGGACAGACTGCTGTGTGTCTGCCTAAATGTAAAAAATACAGGTTATGAAGATATGAGCTGGGATGATGTCATGGACAGAACACTTGGAGGTTTTGAGTCCGTAACGTGGGGCAGTGCTGTCTCTCCATACATGGGACAGAGCATAAATGTATTCAGAAGCAGACAGCTTGGTGCAGGTGTGGCTCAGGATATATGGTACGTGACGGCACTGTCCCGGGTGTCGTTTGGACAAAAGACATGGGACACTATGAATAGTGAGGAGTTCTGGTATGTGCCGGCGCTTGAACCTGTGAAGATCATGATGAAGCTGGAACTTCAGGAATGATATTTAAGAAAGATATCTGCCTGTAACATGAAACTCAGAGAAAGTTATGAAGTGGTGTAAGAGATGAAGATATTTGGATTTGAGATAAAGAGGGCATTTGCGAATGCCTGGTTCGTCCTGAGTGTGGCGATAGGAACAGCCATAGGAGTGGCGGACTGTCTGCTGTTTGTAAGACAGTCCGGACTTGGGGATGACGGCGTGCTGATACAGATATGGCTTGGGACTGATTACCAGTTCGCATACAACAACATGTTCTATGTACTGCTCCCGCTGCTTGCGTGCCTGCCATATGCCATGACCTGTTTTTCGGATATCAGGATAGGTTATGACCGTAACATATGTGTCAGGACATCGAGGCTTAAGTATATGTCGGCAAAGGCTCTGGCGGTATTCCTTTCAGGTGCTGTGGCTGTGGCGCTGCCATTGCTTATCGACCTGTTTATCGGAGCCGGAATATACCCTGACAAGAATCCTGAAAAACTTACATTCCTTTATGCGGGGATCCAGGACAGCAACATGTTCCCGAGACTTTACCAGCTTCACCCGGCAGCTTATTGTCTGGTGTTCACCCTGCTTGATGCAGTGTTTGGTGGTCTGATGGGGCTTGTGTCCATGTGCGCTGCAAGGTGGAGCGGGAGCAGGTTTGCCATGGTCATGGGACCTTTTGCCCTGTATGTGTTTACAGGAGTCCTGCTTGAGGGTGACGGTGTCGGCACATGGTCGGCCATGAGGATGGTGAACCCGCTGCAGGAGGTGGTGACATTCCGCTATCAGATAGTCATCATGTATGCCGTGTTTTGTATAGTGCCTCTGGCGCTGATATACATATGGCACATAAGGAGGGATATACTGTGAGAGAAGTGAAGGTTGAAGGCCTGTGCAAGAAGATAAAGGGAACTGTCATACTTGACAACGT
>ULQX01012319.1_pt1 | contig 133905 bp, 118 predicted proteins | sample 1954941 | NCBI WGS metagenome assembly ULQX01 (sample SAMEA4835667, study PRJEB28245) | human gut metagenome | biome: gut microbiome; material: fecal sample | place: Denmark | collected 2008
ACTGGCTCGGAGCACCGCGCTGCCTGCGGAAGATGAAGCGGTGCTCCGAGCAGGAAGAAACAAGGAGCATTGCGAGCGCTCCAAGCGAGCAAGGCGACTATGTTTCTGACCGAAAGGGTCGTTGGTTCGAGTCCAACAGGGGGAGCCATCTCAGAAGCCTTGAGCCTCAACGGGTTCAGGGCTTTTTCATTTTTTAAAACACCTCGAAATTCCCATGTGTCTAACATTTTGTCTAACACTTTTTAATGTTTCAATGTAAATATTTTGCGTTATTTTTGTGTATTGACATTACCATTGATTGTGGTATAATCAATTTGTCGAATAAAAGTTGATTTTCTGAAACTTTAATACTTTTGATATTGATGTTAATTTGTAAGTGCAAAAAAAATACATACGAATACTTGTGTTCCAGTTATGCCCAATAACATATTTAAAATAAAAAAAGCTGCCCTGTTTCCTTTTAACAAAGAAATGCATAGTATCTTGCGATTCGAAGATAAACTGGACTTTGAAATCACTGATGTATATGATACAAAATATTCGTTGCGAGTTGGAAAGAACACTAACAAAGAAGTCAAGAGTGACTCCTCAGGGCATATTATCAAGAACATTGAAAAAATCGATTGGGACAGCTTTGACACATTGATTCTTGGTCATATCGACATGCTTATATTGCAAATGAAATCGTATGACTTCAAAAATAACCTGATTTCAGAAGCGCTACGGCATAATAAGCAGATATATTCTTTTGACGACTTAGGTCAAATCGTGAAAAACAATAAGAGAGTGCAAAGTCCAACAATACTGCCAGAACATCTCCCTCCTTTTCGATATGAAAAGCTACACGAAAATATTGTCCCCGTAGTTGGAGTTTTCGGCACAGGAGGACGCCAAGGCAAATTCACTTTACAAGTCACTTTGAGAAACTGTCTGCGGAATAAAGGCTTTAAGGTAGGTCAAATCGGCACAGAACCAAGTGCACTACTTTTTGGAATGGAGTATGTTTTCCCTATCGGATATAATAGTGTTTATTCTTTGCGCATACACGATTACGATGTTATAAGATATCTAAACGAAACTATACATAAACTGGAGGATACCCGGTGTGATATTATCTTGGTTGGATCCCAATCCGCTAGTGTGAATATCTATCCGAACCATCTCTACTATTATAATATTTTTCAAACAAATTTTTTAATGGGCACGCGCCCCGATGCTATTATTTTAAGTATTTCCATGAATGATACTTATGAATATATTGAAAAAACGATTTCATTTCTTGAATCAACCGTTGAATGTGAAGTAATTGCACTTTGCCTTTTTCCCGTGGTACAGACCTTTGACTGGGCGGGACCCGTGGGTCCAAGCAATATTATTTCAAAAGAATCATTCTAGAATGTAAAAAAAGATCTATATGATCATTTTAATTTACCTACATTTCTTTTGGGAGAAGAAGCCCAGATGATGGACTTAACAAATGAGATTATTTCATATTTTTCCCAAGAATCATAGATAACAGAAACACCGTAATATTTACACAAAACCACTTCTTAACAACAGAAAGGAGTGATTGCATAGTCTGCACAAGACCAAACGTCTCGATTAGTCTTATGCTGCTATGCAACATATATTTTATAATGAAAAAACGATTTAAAAATTTTTGGCATGGAATTCGTTTTATGCTACAATACACCAAGAAATTAAATCCCGCAGTATTTGTGCCTACATTTTTTCTTGTTATTCTTGAAATCGCGAAAACCTTTTCTTCAATCCTTCTCCCTCAATATTTTATTGATGATATTACAAACAGGTCATCAATTAGACAGACTATGTTTCATCTAGCCATATTAATAATTGCAATTTTTGGCATTCAGATTTTCAGAGCCGCTATTACCCCTTATATTTTAAAGGCGTATAACCAAGGTGATGCAAATACAGCTTTGGATTACGCATTTCATTATGTGAAAATGGAGTATAAAGACCAGGAAAATGATGAAATTCGCAATACACAAGAAAAACTGCGCCGCAATGTAACTGCAAATGGATTCGTAGCAGATGATTTGTCTGGATTTTTTATTAATCTGTTTTTAGTCATTGGCTTTTCGTTCATCATGGTAAGGCTGCATGTTCTAATCTATCTCGTCTTCTTTGTGATTGCAATATGCAATTATGAATTTGAGAAAAAAAGAGAACGATACAAATACGAATATGACCAAAATATCTCCAAGACTCAGAGAAAGCTTACCTATCTTTTTGAGATTCTCATTGATTTTCAATATGCAAAAGAAATGCGTATCAATCAAGCATCTAAATGGGCAAGCGATAAAATTGATAAAGAGGTAAAAGAATATAATCAAAAGTTAAGTGCACATACAAAAAAACTCTGCCAGCTTAACTTTTTTGAAACAGTTTTATTAGCGATAATTAATGCCGTTTCGTATGGATATGTTGTATATCTTGCATATAATGGCTCTATTTCAATTGGGCAAATGACAATGTATATTGGGACAATGCTTGCTTTTGCTCAGGCTGTTGGAGGACTGTTAGCAAGTGTAAATCGTCTGAACATGTTTTCAGTATATGTAAAAGATTACGAGACATATCTAGAAAACGTAACCTCTTCTAATAAATCGCTTCTTGCACAAACTTCATCCCAAAAAGAAGGTAGTTATGATATCGAGTTTGTAGATGTAAGTTTTAAGTATCCAAATTCAAATACCTTCGCATTGCAAAATATTAGCTTAAAAATTTGCACTGGAGAAAAGGTAGCGCTCATTGGCCTTAATGGATCGGGGAAAACCACCTTCGTAAAGCTTTTATGTAAAATTTATCAGCCGACAACTGGAAAAATACTACTAAACGGAACAGACATAAATGAAATTTCTTCCTCTGAATATGCAAAAATCATATCTGTCGTTTTTCAGGATTATAAAATTTTTTCCTTCACGTTTAAGGACAACATTATACTTTCTGGAGAAGATGATATAGCAAAGCTAGATGAGGCAACACGAGACAGCGGTCTTGAAGATAAGATATCTTTACTCCCTGACAGATATGAGACTTATATTAATAAAGATTTTAGTGAAGATGGAATTGAGCTTTCAGGTGGCGAGGGTCAGAAACTAGCACTAGCCAGAGTTCTTTATAAAAATTCACCTATTGTTATTTTGGATGAACCAACTGCAGCAGTAGATGCAATTGCAGAACAGCGTATGTATGAACAAATCAGTCAACTCACAAAAAATAAAACCACCATCTTTATCTCGCACCGAATGTCTTCAACAAAATTCTGTGATTCTATTTATGTGTTTGATGGAGGAAAGATTGACTCTGTTGGTGGACATGATAAGCTACTACAAAAACAAGGAATTTATGAAGATATGTTCATGAAGCAATCCCTGTACTATAAAACGTGATTGTCGCTGCCTTTTAATTTTCAGGAGAAAGGAATCATAGTTTTATGAGCAAGAAAAAAACTCCCATCTTATCCAATTTGTTTTTTTTGCTAAAGTTTATATGGAAAATAAATAAGAGGATTTATGCGTTGAATATCTTTAAAGTGGTGTTGGATATCGCACAAAGTCTAACTACTGTAATTTTTTTGCGATATATCGTACAGTACATTATTATAGACAAGAACTGGACTCTGACAGCTATATTTGTTGGAGCGCTTGTGGTCTCTCTTGGAATCACGCAAATTCTTTCGTCCGTGATAGAACCTATTCTAAGAAAAGATATGGATTTGCTTGAAAAACAGATTCTCACGCAAGTAGGCATGACCGCCATAAAAATGGATTATTTTGAAATGGAGAAACCGTTTGCAAAAGATTTGCTTCAACTGGCACAAGATCCGGGAAAGTTCGTTGGTGTGCTTGAAAATGTAATTGTTTCCATTTCTACATTTGTTACAATTATTGGTCTTGCTGCAACCATTCTTGCTGTAGACAAGATATTGATTGTTCCTCTGCTTGTCGCAATCGTATTGATCCTTTTATCCGAAAAAGTAAAGGCTTTAAACTGGACTAAATGGAAGAACCTTGTTATCCCGCCACTCAGACGAACAAATTATGTTTTGGGGCTACTTAAAAACCCCATATACGGAAAAGAAGTCCGCATTAATGCAATTCAGGAATGGCTCTATGACAGAGCAGAAGAAAATTGTACGGAGTATCTAAAAACAAAAAAGAAATATGATCTAAGTTGCAGAAAATTCAGCATATTCTCAATTCTAATTAATTTTCTTCTATTTTCTTTTTTGACTTCGTTTGTTGTATATGTAATTTATAAAGACATTATTCAGATTGACGAAGCCGTGCTTGTTATCACCGCAGCCGTATCGTTATCAAGTATATCCGAACAATTTTCGAACGCCTTTTCTGATTTAATGAAGAGTGGAACGTTTGTTACCGATTTCAGAACTTGCGTGAATCTTTCTCTAAAAAAAGAAGCTGAAAATCAAAACAAACCTTTCTTGTCAGAAAATAAATCACGCATGGAAATTGTATTTGACCATGTTTCGTTTCGATACCCTGGCAAGGAACAATATATCTTGCAAGACTTCAGTTTAAAGATTCATGCGGGGGAAAAAATTGCTATTGTTGGGTTGAATGGATCCGGAAAAACCACTCTTGTAAAATTACTTTGTCGTTTTTATATTCCAGATGAGGGACAAATTCTTCTCAACGGCAGAAATATATATGAATATAATGAAGAAGAATATAATTCATTTATTTCGGCCGTGTTTCAAGATTACAAATTATTTTCATTCTCTTTGAAAGATAATATTTTACTTGGCAAAACTGAAAATCCTGAAGACATAAATATAGCCTTGAAAAAAAGTGGATTCTCCCAAAGACTAAAAACTTTAGATAATGGCCTTGATACTTTGTATAGCAAAGAGTTTGATAAAAATGGCGTTGAATTATCGGGAGGCGAAAGCCAAAAGCTAGCTATTGCACGCGCCTGCTATAAAGATGCCCCTATTATTATTTTAGATGAACCAACCGCCTCGCTGGATGCTGTTGCGGAATATGAAATTTACGCAGGATTCGAAAAATTGGTTGAAAATAAAACTGCAATTATTATATCTCATAGGCTCTCTTCAACACATTTTTGTGATAGAATTATCGTAATAAATAATGGCACCGTTTTTGAAGACGGAACACATCAGAGCCTTATGGCAAAAGAATCAGGAATTTATAAAAAAATGTTTACCACCCAAGCTGCCCATTATTTTAGCGATCCTACTACGGTAGCTGTTGTAGACTAAAGTAAGACCATCAACTTAAATGGTGCAATATGTGGATTTGTAATTTCTGAAATCGAGGAGGGAATATTTTTCTCTTCACTACACAGTGAAGGCTCTGCTAGGCATATAGCAGTTTGATTTGAAATCAAACATACACTTGGATTAATGATTGAAAGACCGATTAAGCGGCTTTGTCAATAAAAGTGTGTAAGTTTTTTAAGAAGTCAGATAAATGATGTTTTTGACCGCCTTTGGAGTGGAGCGTAGCGAAACGAAAACGAGTTCTTTCATAGGAAAAGAAAATTTGGATCAAAAATAATTATTGGCACTATATTCAGATAGGATTTGATGTTGATTGTTCAAAATATCCGGGCGGAGTCTATGATTTACTTTATGCATTGCTGTTCAATGGCGATAAAGCGCTGGTGTATAATTATCTGTCCGAGGACAATCCTATTATTTATTCATACGACAGCACTTTTGAGCAATATGACAATGTAGGCAATATTAACTTCAGCTTTGAAATTGACAGAAATAAGATTGAGGACGTTTTCAAAACGGTTGTCGAGTTGTTAAATGCGGCAAAAGACGGTCGGTTTAACTTTGAAGCGAATCTTAATTATGAGATGTTTAATTGGGAACTGGATTTGGATAATCCGGATAATTTGAATTGGAATATGGCTTACTACAACCATATATTAAAAACGCAGCCGATAGATTATTCGGATGAATTTTACGGCAGGTTCAGAGTAACTAAGGAGCAGATAATCGACGCCGCAAAGTATATTTTTAGAAGATGCAATATGACTGTTGCCGTAAAAGGAGACAGAAAGAAAATCAATGCGGAGGCCATTGAAAAAATTTTGGAATCCCTTGATTAAATGTCCGCATATGCATAGTAAAAAACCGAGCAGTGAAAATCTACTGCTCGGTTAACTGTTTATCGAGTTTTCATTTATTCCTCCAAATACCAATACGACCGCATGCCGGACATATATACTCTTCCGTTCTTCGGCACCTGGCGTATGGCGTTGAAAACATTGTAGTAGTCGCCTGCGCCCATGCTCGTGCAGATCATGCCGAACATGGTCATGAATATAAGCTTTGGGAAAATCATGCCAATAACATAGGGGACGATGCCGAAAATTAAGTTCGGGAGCATCGACATGAATATGAACCTGCCCTTACTCATCGTCTCCGTGCCGATAACAAATAGCATGCCCTGCTTGAGATTTGTGTAAAGATACACATCTTTTTTGAAGCAGAGGGCGTGGAGCAGTTCGTGCGGGAAGATTATCACTATAGAGCCGAGGAGCGCCGCAAACCAGGTGATTGTCGCGGGTTTTGGTTCTGCAACGGGAACAATTCTGAAGAACGCCGCCGCGCCGAGAATGACGAGTATTATGCAGGCGACGGTGTTCGCGATAACGGACAGTTTTTTCATGCTGTCCGCCTCTTTGAACTCCACCGCGCCGGGCTTGTGCTCCGCCTGCGGCAGGCTGTCCGGGTCGAGGTTGAATTTGCCCATGTAATGAAGCTTCATGTCAGCCGCCCTTTCTCATCTTTTCAATCGTTTCTTTTATTTTTGTCGGAGCCTCGGCGGGGTCGTCAATGTCCATAACCGCCTTTTCCATCGGGCACATGCCGTCTTTTTTGCGGTTTATTATATATTTGACCTCTTCGCCGCAGGAATATTTTATCCCGTGCCCGTCAAGAATCTTTTTGGCGCTCCGGCTCATAACTACGGCATATATTTCGCCGACGCCGAGCAATACGAACAGCATCGCCGCCGCTTTGCCGACCGTCTTATCTGCGGCGGAATATCCGCGGACATCAATATTGCTGTCTAAAAGCTCAATGAGCGGCGCGACTCCGCGCTTTTCGCTCGTGTGTATGTCATCGCCTCTGCAAATGACGCAGGTGTATCCCTCGTCTGTAAGAAGCTGTTTTGCGTGTTCGATATCAGTCATGATTTCCACCGCCTTGTAAATTCCCTGTGTAAAAGATTATACTATAAACGCACCGGCTTTTTCAATCGGCAATGGACAAAAAGCGCGGGTTGTGCTATCATAATGAAAACGCTTTCGGAGGAAATGCATGGACTGCAAATATATTTTTCTTGATATAGACGGAACGCTTGTCGACTTTCAGGGCAAGCTCGCCGACTCAGCGCTCGAGGCGCTGGAAACCGCAAAATCAAACGGGCATAAGCTCTTCGTCTGCACTGGCAGACAGCGTTCGCAGATATATCCGTGGCTTCTCGAAAAAGTGGAGTTCGACGGCGCGGTATGCTCATCTGGCGCATATGTTATGGCAGACGGCGAGTGCATAGCTCAGCATTGCTTTTCAAAAGAATATATAACCTTTCTTTCGGATTATTTCACCGCCGCGCACACTCCGTATTGCGTGCAGACAGAGCATACGCTGATGCTCGAAAAGTGGTGCGGGGACGCGATAGTTGAGCATTATCTCGCCGACGGCATCGACCGCGGCAAGATAGATTCGCTCTTCGGCATGACAAAAATAGTCGAGAGCGTGCCCGAACTTACGGTTGCCGAAAAGCTCATATATTACGGAGCACCGAAAGGGCTTTCCGATGTTGCCGCTGACCTCGGGGACAGGTTCAGCGTCGTGCGATACAGCTTCGGCAACATGGGTGACCGCTGCGGCGAGGTGACAGACAGCAGACACACCAAAGCTACCGGCATGGCGGAGATACTGCGCCGCTTTGACGCGCCTCAGAGCGCGACAATAGCCTTCGGCGACGGCGACAACGATCTTGAGATGATGGACTTCGCCTCTTTCGGAGTCGCCATGGGCAACGGAACTCCGGCTCTGCGCGCGGCCGCCGATATGGTGACCGACGATATAAATTCAAACGGGCTCTATAATGCGTTCAAAAAGCTCGGACTGATATAAAAAATTAAGCCGCCCGGCTGTATTTATTACAGTCGGGCGGCTTTTGCTTGTTATTTTATCAGTTGTCCTCGTCGAAATGATCGATTTCGTTTTCGCTGTCTAACTCGCCGCCGTCATCGTCAATGATGCTCAGCTCCTGTTCGAGTCTCTCGCGAAACTCAATGAAAACCTCGTCGTATTCCGGCTCGTTGCCGGTCACATAGGTGTATTCGTCGGTCTCCTCGTCGTATTCGATCTTCATCACGGCGAACTGCATGTCGCCCGATTCGATGTTCTCAACGGGCAGGAGAATGACATAATTTTCGCCCTTGTGCTCGACTATGTCGACTACCGACATCTCAACCTCGTTGCCCTCGTCGTCAACGAGAGTAACGTAGCTGTCCTCGGCACAGGAATCCTCCTCGCCGTCGGGATAAAAATCAAGAATGTTGTTGTCCTCAGCCATAATTAACTCCTTTTACACATTGAATCTGAACAGCACGACATCGCCGTCGTTCATGACATATTCCTTGCCCTCGCTGCGGACAAGACCCTTTTCCTTTGCGGCGGTCAGCGAACCGCAGGCGATGAGATCGTCGAAGCTTATGACCTCGGCGCGTATGAATCCGCGCTCAAAGTCGGAGTGAATCTTTCCTGCCGCCTGGGGAGCCTTTGTGCCGCGGGTTATCGTCCAGGCTCTGACCTCGGGCTTGCCGGCGGTCAGATATGAGATAAGACCGAGCAGGTGATAGCTGCGCTGAACGAGCAGATCGAGTCCGCCTTTCTCGATTCCGAGATCGGTCAGGAACATCTCGCGCTCCTCTTTTTCGAGCGAGGCTATCTCAGCCTCAAGCTCCGCGCAGATCGGCAGAACCTCCGAACCCTCTGCGGCGGCTATTTCTTTGACCGCGAGATAGTGGCGGTTTGTATCAATATTGTTTGCAAAATCGTTTTCACTCATGTTGCAGGCATATATTACCGGCTTCGCGGTGAGCAGGGCGATCTGAGCTAAAAATTCGCGCTCGTTCTCGTCGCACTCGACATTTCTCGCGGGCACTTCGCTCTCAAGCTCGGTTTTGAGTCTCTTGAGGAACTCGAGCTCGGCGGCTGCGGATTTATCGTTTCTCGCCTGCTTTGCGACCCTGTCTATCCTGCGCTCGACCATCTCGAGGTCGGAGAGGATGAGCTCGAGGTTTATCGTCTCGATGTCTCTCTTCGGGTCGATAGTCGCGTCAACATGGACAATGTCGTCGTCCTCGAAGCAGCGAACAACATGTATTATCGCGTCGACCTCTCTTATGTGCGAGAGGAACTTGTTGCCGAGACCTTCGCCTCTCGATGCGCCGCGCACAAGACCCGCTATGTCAACGAATTCGATCGTCGCGGGAGTTATCTTGTCCGGGTGATACATCTCGGCGAGTTTGTCCAACCGCTCGTCCGGCACTGCGACCACGCCGACATTCGGCTCGATGGTGCAGAACGCGTAGTTCGCGGACTGCGCGCCCGCGTTTGTGATGGCGTTGAAAAGTGTGCTCTTGCCGACGTTCGGCAGACCTACTATTCCTAATTTCATTTCAAATGACATCCTTTATTTTGATTGATATTCATTTAATTATAACCTCTGGCGGACGAAAAAACAACCGCAACCACGCTTTTATCAATAAAAAATTGCAAAATCTTCGCCCATGGTGTACAATAATTCCATAAGAAACTACCGGAGGCAGATATTTTGGATCTTTCGCGCTTTTCAAGAAGTGAAATGCTCATAGGCGGGGAGTCGGTCGAAAAGCTGAGCCGCTGCCATGTCGCGGTGTTCGGGCTCGGCGGCGTCGGCTCTTATACTGCGGAGGCGCTCGCCCGCGCAGGAGTCGGCGAGCTGACCGTTATTGACAATGACGAGGTTGCGATTACTAACATCAACCGCCAGCTATACGCCCTCTCTTCGACAGTCGGCATGAAAAAAACTCAGGTCGCGGCGGCGAGAATAAAAGATATAAATCCCGACTGCAAGGTGAATATTATCGACGGGTTCTATCTCGAAGAGAATTCTGCGGATTTCTTCGAGAACCGCTATGACTATATGGCTGACGCGGTCGATACCGTTCAGGCAAAACTGTCGTTAGCCATCGAATCGCAGAGGCGGGGGATACCGCTGATATCGTGCATGGGCACGGGAAATAAGCTCGACCCGACGCTTTTTCGGGTCTCCGATATCACAAAAACTTCGGTCTGCCCGCTGTGCCGCGTGATGCGCCGCGAGCTGAAGGTCAGAGGCATAAGTCACCTGAAAGTCGTCTGGTCACCCGAGCAGCCGATAAAGCCGAATGAGACCGCCGAAGTGACTTCACGCAGGGCACTGCCCGGGAGTATATCGTTTGTTCCGCCCGTTGCAGGCATGATAATGGCGGGCGAGATAATCAAAGATCTGATAAAATAACGTAAAGCTATATAACTTTACACTTCCCCGAGAGGAGATAAGCATGAAGAAAAAAATTATCCGCGCTGCGGCGGCGATACTTGTGCTGACGGTCGCGCTTTCTTTCGCATTCAGCGGCTGTTCAAACAAAAAGGACGGCGGGGACGAGACAACCACCATGCCGCCCGAAGCGGTCGAAGCGGTGCAGACCCTCAAACTGCCCTATTCAAAAGGCGACAAGCTCAATCCTTTTACGGCAACAAGTATGCTCAACCAGCAGCTGATGCCGCTTATCTATGACGGTCTGTTTGCCCTCGACAAAAATTATAATCCTCAGCCGCTTCTCGCGTCGAATTACAGCCGCAGCGGTCGAACCCTGACGGTATCTCTTGCGTCTGCAAAGTTCTCGGACGGTTCGAGCGTCTCGGCTTCCGATGTTGTCGCCTCGTTTGAGAGCGCGAAGAAATCGCCCGCATATAAAACTCAGCTTGCGAATTTCAGCAGCGCAAAAGTCAGCGGGAACAGCGTCGTGTTTTCTCTCACCGATGACGATCCGTATGCCGTCAACTGTCTGACCTTTGCTGTCACAAAGGGCGGCTCGACCGAGGACGGCGCTGCGGGCAGAGGCAGATACACATATTCTTCGGAAAACGGCGTCGGCTATCTCAAAGCGAGCAGCGCGCGCGGCAGCTTCTCGCCGAAGAAAACGAGCATCACTCTCTATGATGTCAAAGATTTGAGCATGCTCAAATATACCCTCGCCATCGGCAATATAAGCTTCGCTTTTGACGATCTGCGCGGCGGCTCTTATACCCGCTATTCCTCGTCGGTCGCAGATATCCTGATGAATAATTTAGTCTATCTCGCTTTCAACAAGAGCAGCTCCGCGCTCTCATCCGAGAAGGTGCGTCAGGCGGTGGCGCTTGCCATTGACAGGGCGAAGCTCGCCGACGAGTCGTTCCAGGGTCACGCAAAAGCGGCGTATACTCCGTTCAACCCCGACTGGAATGTTATCTCCGGCAAAGATTATACAGTCAAAACCGACCTCGAAGCGGCGGGAAAGCTGCTTGACGAGGCGGGATATACTTCAAAAAATGACGCCGTGCGCGCGGACGCAAACAAAAAACAGCTCACTCTCAAGATAGTTGTCAACAAAGATAACGGCTTCAAATCTGCGGCGGCGCAGAGCATAAAAGAGATGCTCGAAAAGCTCAAAATCTCCGTCACCGTCAGCGCGCTGAGCGAAAAAGATTACCGCTCGGCGGTCGCGTCCGGCAAATATGATATGTATATAGGCGAGGTCAAGCTCACCGAGAATATGAGCCTTTCGCCGCTTCTCAAGAGCGGCGGCAGCGTGGCTTACGGCATCAACACTTCGGGCGCCGCGAGCACTGCGTATTCGGCGTTTCTCGCAGGCTCGTCCGATGTGAACACATTTATAGATGCGTTCAATGCCGATATGCCGTTCGTCCCGCTTTGCTACCGTTCGGGGCTTGCGATATACACGCGCACGCTGAAATACGGCAACGCGAATCATATCAACGATGTCTATGCCGATATCGATTCGTGGGATTTCCATTGACAGCAGAAAATCAAACAGGGCTTCCGATTTTTAACGGAAGCCCTGTATTTTTTATATTATTGCGTCCTCGGGGTCGGGGTCGCTGCCCGTGAGTATCGCGTCGGCGCACTCGTTTAGCTTTCTGAACAGCGAGTTGTTTTTCATTATCCGCGAGGGAATCGATATCGTCCCGGTGACGAGGCGGTAGTACGCACTGTCCCTGTCGACTCTGTTCATGCCGCCGTCGAGGAACGAGAGCAGGACATTGTGAACAATGTCGATAACTTTCATGTCCGCGAGTTCCTCGGCGTCCTCTTTGCGGAGAATTTTGCCGAAGGTCAGGCGGTTCACTTTTTTGTAGAAGCTCATCACATCGGATTCGAGCAGCAGCTTTGCAATCGGCTTTGCTATCGGACGCAGCGCTGATATTTTCTTGCCGTTCGCACCGAGCGCGTCGAGCCTTTTGCCGAACTCTTCGCGGCTAACGAGTATGCCCTTGAGCGGCAGGTCTATCATCTGCACCGCGTGCGCTTTCAAAAACTCCTGCGCGTCGTCTGCGCCCTCGAAGCTCTCAAGATGCTCCGTGACTATGTGCAGGCGGTTGTCGTCCGTTACAGTGACATTGACTATCGGCGCGGGATAGCCGCACAGCGAGCCTATGTTCACTTCCGTTATCGGATTTCCCGAGGGTGATACAAATGTATCTATTCTCTGAATATGCGAGTGACCGACGAATATATAGCGAAGCCCTGCGTCCGCTAATTTCGCGGCAACCTCTTCGCGGTCGCCGACGCAGTGGCCGCTCGTGATGAACGGGTGGATGTGCGCGATGAGCAGGTGATGCTCCATGCCGATCATCAGCTGACCGTCCTCTTTTGCCTTGCGTATCTGTTCCTCGACCCACGCCATGTGGTCGGGGGTGTAGCCCGCGCGCCCTTTGCCGTTCTGGTCGTCGTTGAGCGCGAGCAGGCGGACTCCGTCGGCAATCTGCGCGACATATGAGTATATGCCGAGATGTGTCTTGTATGAGCTTATCGCGCGGTCGAGCCCGAATTCGCGGTAGAATTCGCTCAGCTCCTCGTGCGGGACTGTCTCAACGTCGTTTGTGACTTCGCTGCCCGTGAATCTGCGCGGATTCTCGTCGCAGCACCAGTCATGCGTCGCGGTTATGACATATACGGGAACGTGCTTTTGAAGCTCACGCAGCTTTTCGCGGAACTCCTCGTGGCATATGTACTCGCCGTCGTCGGACAAATCTCCGGCTATCATCACCGCGGCGGGCGGGTCTTCGAGTATCTTATCAAAAGCCGCGTCGATTATCTCGCCCGTCTCTTCGAGGCACTTCTGATCCGATTCGCTGCGGTAGGCATATGCCTCGCCGCCGTCTGACAGGGTGCGCGAGAAGTGGTGGGTATCGGCTATGAAAACGAGGCGTGGGTTCATTTTGTCTCTCCTGCGCTCTGCATCTCGGCGGCAGTCTCAGCTGCTATAGATGCGCGGCGTTCGGCGATTTCGGACATCATCTTTCTGTGTCCTTCGCCGGTGATGTTATAGAAGTGTATAGGTATGAGCATGAGCAGATAGCCTATTGCGGGGACTATCGTTGTCATTGCGAACAGCGCGAGATTGGTGCTGTGGTTCTGAATCAGTGAGCCCTCTGTGTGGCTGACATAGCCGACAACGCCGAGAATGGCGATGCCGATGGACGAAGCGAAGGTGTTCTCAATCTTTCCCGTGAAGCTCATTATCGAGAGCATGATGCCCTCAACGCGGCGTCCTGTTTTCCATTCGATGTAGTCGACCGTCTCGGCCTCCATCTCTTTCTGCATGAGGTTCTTGAACTCAAGCGGGATGGTGGTAAGACCGGTAAAGAGAATAACAAGAATAGCCGTGAATATCGAAGCGGACTGACCTGCGGGCTTGTTGACGAGACCGCCGTAGGTGGTCAGCGCGAAGAGCAGATGGAGCACTATTGCACTGACGCAGCAGATCTGGAAGAATCTGCGTGAGTCTGCACGCTTGCCGAGCTTTTCGACTATCTTGGGCACGAGTATACCCGCGAGCAGGAAGCCCGGGAATTTGATAACGTCGATAAAGACATTGTATTTTCTGTTGAAAAGAAGGTCGGCGACAAAGTAGAACGAAATCTGCTCGGGTATCTTGCAGATAAGGAAGAAGATATTTGCAAAGAAGAGCATGAGCAGGGGACGGTTCTTGAACAGGAGCGCGAAGCACTCCTTGACGCTCGGCGTGTCGGACTGGTGCTGGGCGCGCTCGCGTGTGTTGTGATATGTAAGGCGCGTGAGCACGACTATGAATACAGCGGAGATTATCGCGGAGGTCAGATATGCCTGCGGGGTGTGATCCTTGAAATAGGGGAGCAGAGCAGCGCCCGCGACGAAAACCTGCGGCAGAGCGCCGACGACGGAGCGGGTTATTGAGCTGACTCCGAAGAGCTTCGTTCGCTCGATTCCGCTCGGGGTTATCGAAAAGGCGAGAGCGCCCATCGGGATATCAAACGCCGTGTAGGTGACGTCGAGCATGACGAAAAGGAAGGTAGTGTAAATAATGTTGAACACAGGGCTCGCGTTTGCGCTGCCGACGAAGAACAGCACCATGACGAGCGAAACGAACAGCGGCGCCCACTTGATATAGGGTCGCATCTGACCGTCCTTTGTCCTTGTTTTGTCAACAAGAACGCCCATCATCGGGTCATTTATCGCGTCGAAGATGCCGCAAAAAAATCTGATCTTTGACGCAACGCCCATGGGGTTCGAGAGTTTTTTGAAAAGAACATCGGTCAGGAAGAAGTTTATGTACTTCGAACTGGTCATGCTCGTGTTCATGCCCTGCGCGCCGCGGCCGAGGGCATAAGAGAGCGTCTCTTTCCAGGTCAGTACGGTCTCTTCTCCGACATCGCTCTTGACGATTTTTGAGTTGAGAAAATCTGATACTTTGCTCACTTCATCATCTCCAGATAAAAATTGAAACAATTATGTAATTGTATTATATAACCTGCACTGAGAAAAGACAAGAAACAAATAAGCAAAAAATGTCCGATTTAAACGGAAAAATAAAAAAGTATATATTTTTTGTGCCGGAGTTTACTTTTGGCGCCCGTCTTGGTATTATTATGTATAGATAAATAAACTTGAAACGGAGGAGTTTCAGTGTCAGAAAAAATCAAGGTTGCGATAATCGGCTGCGGCGCGATAGCGAACTCTGCGCATATCCCCGCATATATGAAAAACGAAAAGGCGGAGATAAAGTATTTCTGCGATATTATCCCCGAGAGAGCGGACGCTGCGGTCGAAAAATACGGCTGTGGAAAAGCGGTCTATGACTATCACGAGATACTTGACGACCCGGAGCTTGATTCCGTTTCCGTCTGCACCCATAATGACCTGCACTCGGTCATAGCTATAGACTTCATGCGCGCGGGCAAGGATGTCCTCAGTGAGAAGCCCGCCGCGCGTGTGCTCTCCGAGGCACTCGAGATGCAGCGAGTCTCCCATGAGACGGGCAGAATTCTCAGCATCGGCGTGTGCAACCGCTTCGGCAACGCGGTCAATCACATAAAGGAGCTTATAGACGCAGGCGAGCTCGGCGAGGTCTACCATGTCTATGCGAGCTTCCGCGCGAATCGCTCCATCCCCGGCATCGGCGGCGACTTCACCCGCAAGGCGGCGTCCGGCGGCGGCGCGCTGATAGACTGGGGCGTCCATTATCTCGACCTCATTCTCTATTGCTGCGGCGAGCCCAAGCCCCTGACCGCATCGGGCGAGGCGTTCTGCAAGCTCGGCAAGAACATAAAAGACTATGTCTATACGAACATGTGGGCGGAGAATACCGCCGACAAGGACGGCGTTTTCGATGTTGACGATTCCGTTACCGGCATCGTCAGAACCGACGGCCCGACCATAACCTTCAACGGCGCGTGGGCGGAGAACATCGGCGAGGATGAGACATATATCGATTTCATCGGCGACAAGGCGGGCATAAGGCTCGAATACGGAGAGGGATTTGTTATTTATTCCGTCAAGAACGGCATGCTCATGCGCAGCGAGCCGAAGTTCAGAACGAACAATTTCTACGAAGCGGAAATAAATTCGTTCGTCGACTGCGTTATAAATCATGAGCATAACCGCGCCGATATCGATCTCGCCATCGGAACTTCCAAAATAATGCAGGCGATATATGACTCGTCCGAGCTGCACAGAGAGGTCGTTATCGACTGATTGCTTGAAAATCGGCGGAATTTGTGCTATACTCGCCAAAAAGAGGTGATTTGATTGAAGATCTCCACAAAGGGACGCTATGCCATGCGTCTGCTTATCGATTTGTATGAAAATCAGGGCGACGGCTTCGTTGCTCTCAAGGATATTGCCGCAAGGCAGGATATATCGAAAAAATATCTCGAACAGATTGTGCCCGCCTTAACGGGCGACGGGATTTTGAAGACTTCGCGCGGATTCCAGGGCGGCTACCGCCTTGCGCGTGAGCCGGAGGATATCCCTGTCGGCGATATACTGCGCCTTACCGAGGGCAGCCTTGCGCCCGTGGCGTGCCTTGACAGTAAGTCCAACGAGTGCCCGCGCTGCGCGGATTGCCTGACCCTTCCGCTTTGGCAGGGACTCGAGCGCGTCATCAACGAATATCTCGACGGCGTGAGCCTGCGCGATGTCATTGACGGGAATATAAAATAAGATATATTTATTGAAGCCGCTGTGTTTTGCAGCGGCTTCTGACTTTTTTATGCGGGACACGCATAGATATATAGCAGATAAAAACAAAGGAGAAATAAAAAATGAAACGCCTTTCTGCCTGCATTGTTCTTTTTTGCCTGCTCTGCTCATGCGCCCGGATTCCCGCAAAACTTCCGGAACAGACGAGCAATAGCACAACGGAAACTTCCGCCGTTTACACTCCGAAGCCTGATGAGATTCGCGCCGTGTGGATAAGCTGCTACGAGCTGCCGGATGCAGCTCAGGGCGAAGAAAAATTCCGCGAGCGGGCGGAGGAAATGTTTAATAATGTCGCGGATATGAAGCTCAACACGGTTTTTGTCCATGTCCGCGCCTTTGCCGATGCCGTCTATCCGTCGAAGCTTTTCCTGTGGTCAAAATATTCCTGCAAGGGGAGCGACCCGGGCTTCGATCCGCTGAAAGTGATGGTCGAATGCGCTCACAGAGCCGGACTCAAAATTCATGCGTGGATAAACCCGTTTCGCGTCAGCTCGTCCGATAATATTGACTCTCTGCCGCAGGGGAGCCCGGCGAAAAAGCTCATTGGCACGGATGCAGTTATCCAGCTCAAAAACGGAATATATTTCGACCCCGCGTCAACCGATGTCCACGCGCTGATATATGACGGCGTGCGCGAAATTTTGGATGGCTACGAGGTCGACGGCATACATATCGACGACTATTTCTATCCCACACGCGACGAGAGCATAGACCGCGCGGAATATGAAGCTTATGTCTCCGGCGGCGGGGATAAAGGACTCAACGAGTGGCGGCGCGACAGCGTCAGCGCGTTCGCGGCGGGTCTTTATTCGCTCGTTAAAAGCTACGGCAGCGACAAGATATTTTCGATAAGTCCCGCGGGCAATATCGACGGCAACGAAAACGCTCTGTTCGCGGATGTCGAGCTGTGGCTCTCCACTCCGGGTTACGCCGATTATATTATCCCGCAGGTCTATTTCGGCTTTGAAAATCAGTCTCTGCCGTTTGAAAAGACTACAAAACGCTGGGCTTCTGTCTCCGACGGGCGCGTCGGGATAATCTGGGGGCTTGCCGCCTATAAATGCGGGACTCAGGATAAAAATGCCCGGTCGGGGAGCTCCGAGTGGGCGGAGAACAGTGATATTATCGCCCGCCAGCTGTCTTTCGTCCGTCCGCTAAATGCCTATTGCGGATTCGCGCTTTTTTCATATTCATATATGTTCGGAAAAATCAACGAAAACGCAAAAAAAGAAATGCAAAATCTCGAAAATATGTTATAATGTATACTGTCTTATTATAAATTGGGGATATCACATCCTTTTTGGTGAAAACTTTTCTGACGGAGGGCAAATGAAATGACGAAGGGAAAGAGAAATGCCGTAATAGTAATGTCCGTCGCTGTCCTGCTGCTCGTCAGCATGGCGGTGAGCGCGGGCATAGTCGGAACAGATAAAATCCTGTCGTTCCTCGGCGGCAAAAAGCCGGGCACGACAGAAGTTACCGGCGACGATGGCAGCAATGTCCAATTCGTCACCTCGCGCCCCGCGAAGCTTTCCGCAATTTTCGTCAGAACGGACAAGCTCTGTCTTTCGTCCTCTTCCGATACAAAGACAAACTCCGATATAATAGCGAAAGCGGCGGAAAATATAAAAAACAAGGGCTTTGATTCAGTGTTTATTGCAGTCCCCGAAGAGAGCGGATTTGCCTGCTCGGACGGGAAAATAGATGCCCTCTCAGTACTCTCTGAAAAGGCTAAAGAACAGGGACTTTATGTCTGCCTTGTTTACGGCGGCACCGAGTTCGGAAAAGACGAATTATCTTCGCTCGGAAGCAGCTTCGACTGCGTGGCGTTCTCCGGCGATATGACCGCCGAACAGAGAAAGAACGCCGTCGGCACTCTCCATTCCGAAAATAAAAAAGTCAGCGCGGCGCTTTTTGCCGATGCTTCAAACGCGGCGGACTGCGCGCCCGTGCTCGATTCAAGATTCGCGGATTTTCTTATAAGCTTCCCGGCGGACAAGTCCTCGGCTGGCGAAAAATATGTCTCTTCGCTCGAACAGGTGAACGACTCCGCGCGCGGGAGCGGGCTGAGCTTCGCGGCGGCTGTGCGTGCAGATCTCTTTGCGTCCGACGGCACGGATGAGGCGATGATGATAACCGAACAGCTCGATGCCTGCGATTCGCTCGACTCCTGCGTGGGAACGGTCATGTATGACTATGAGTTTTTTTCGTCGGATAATTCACTCGCTTCGGCAATTCTCAAATATATCGCGGAGCGCAGCCGCGAAGAGCTTGAAAAGGACTTTGAACTCAGAAATTTTGAGGGCAGCACAAAGACCACAAACGAATCGAAAATAACCTTTACAGGCTCAAGCAGCCCGCTGAGCCCCTTGAAGCTCAACGGCAAAGATGTAAAACGCGAAGCAAACGGCGATTTCTCGTTCGAGTCCGAACTCAAGGTCGGAAAGAACGAATTCAACTTTGAACATAAGGGCAAGACTCATAAATATACCGTTACATATGAAATAAAGATACTCGAGTCGATGACTCCGACAAAATCTATGGAGGTGCCGGGCGGCAGCAGCATCACCGTCACCGCGACCGCGCTCAAGGGCTCGAATGTTACGGCGAGCCTCGGCGGCACGAAAGTGAAGCTCAAGCAGCAGTCTAATTTCGTTCAGGACGAAAACGGCACAAAGCTCGACGAAAACTCGGATTTCGCCGTCTACAGCGGCAAGATTTCGATCCCCGCGAGCACGTCAAAAGTGCAGTCGCTCGGAAGAATAAAAGTATACGCAAGCTTCAACGGGCTCTCCGCCACGATGAGCGGCGCGAGCGTCAGCGTCAGCGCGGTCATTCCGACTCCCGAGCCGACCCCGACCCAGCCCGATACCACCGAGCATCCGTCAACCGATAAACCGTCCGACACTACCGACGGAGGCACGGGCGGCAATGTCGATTTCGACCCGTCAAAGATGCTCACTCCTTACGCCTATGCGGGCGTTGCGGGCAGATCGAAGATGTGCGAGATCACCTCGCTCTGCGAGACGATGCCCGCGAATGTAGTTGACGACTGCGTGCCCTACAGCTCTCCGCTCCCGGCGGGAACGTTTGATTATATTTCGAGCGAATATACTTACGGCGGCAGCAAATATTACCGCCTCGCCAGCGGCAGAAATATACTTGCGAGCAAGACGAAGTTAATAGCTCAGGGATATAATCTTCCGCAGAACAATGTGTCTGTAGTTTCGAGCTCTTCAAACTCCGACGCGACTACTATAAAATTCGGCTTCACCTGGAAGGTTCCGTTCAATGTAGCGGTCAAGAACCAGTCATATATCCCTTCGTCTCAGGCTTCGGGCGGTTCGCTCTATGCCGTGACGGCGTTCAACGGAAAATATGTTGATATCACCTTCAGCCATTCCGGCAATGTTGTCGGCAAAATCAATGTCTCCGGCAGCAAGATAGTCTCCGCCGCCCAGTGGATAACGGACAGCAAGGCGAAAACACTGACCTTGCGCCTGACTCTCAGGACTCCCGGCAGATTCTACGGCTATTCCGTCGGCTATACTTCGGACGGCTGCCTTACACTCAAGATTAAGGCGAAGCCCGCTTCGTCGCTCAGCGGCAGTGTCATTATGATAGACGCGGGTCACGGCGGCAACGATTCCGGCGCTATATGCGCATATAACCCCAACAGCTCCAAAAAATACGAGAAGCAGATAAACCTGCTCCTCGCCCAGAAGATAAAAGCGAAGCTCGAAGCCCGCGGTGCAACAGTCATTATGACGCGCTCTAATGACACATATGTTTCTCTTGACGCCCGTGCGAATATGGGCAGGACGAAGAACCCCGATATGTTTATCGCTGTCCACTGCGACTCGAGCGAGAGCGCAAGCCCGATGGGCACTACGGCATATTACTATCAGGCTTATTCGTTCCCGCTGGCGTCAGCTGTTCATAAACGGATAGTCTCCGCCTATAAGAGCAGCATATATTCCGGTGCAGGCTCGGCGACTTTGAATAAGATAGACCGCGGCACGAATATGTATCCGTTCCGCGTGACGAGAATTGAGGAGTGCCCCGCCGTGCTCATAGAATACGGCTTCGTCAGCAATATCAGAGAGTGCAAGTTCCTCTGGTCGGATTCCGTCCAGGAGAGGCTCGCCCAGGCGACGGTAGACGGCATCGCCGACTACATCGCCTCGAACTGATTTCGCTCTTTCGGCTCAAATTTTCTTTTGAGCGCAAGGCACAGATATTCCGCCGGGAAATAGAGAATGAACCAAACCGCTGAAAACGGCAGGCAGATTTGCCCGAGAAAATTCAGCGGCATATTCGAATAGTCCCAGACATCCTGACCGAGCAGAATGTTGAATATCACCCCGGCGATAAGCTCGATGCAGGTTATCACGAGCGCACCTATCATGCCGCCTATCACGGGGTGGAGCGCGGCGAGCCAGTCGCTCAGAAGATAAAAAATCAGCAGCACCGAGCCGCCGGCTACGGACATCGACCAGTGCGTGTAGCCGCGGAAAATCACCTCGACGAGGTTGTATATTACCGCGCCGAGGAGAAAGACAAAGACATAGCGAAACCCGTTTTTCAATATCATCACCGAGCTTATTTTTGACCGCAGATGCCTCGATATTCCGCGTTTGCGGCGGTGGAAAACCTTTTCAAAAAAGGAGAATATCCGTGCTCAAAAATATGTCTATCAGAAACAAACTTGTCGTGTCGAATATGCTTATGGTCATCGTCCCCGTGGCTATTATAACCGCGGTCATATTGCTGACCACATTATCCATAACATATTTTTCGACATCGAAGATGTCGTTCGACCCGTCGTTCGGCTCTTATCTGCTTTATAAGACGCAGTTCAATGTCTCGTCGCTTGAGGACAAGATAAAGACTCCGAAAAAGAGCGATACTGACAGGCTCGGCGCGATGGATAAAAAGCGTATCGCTCCGCTCAGAGCGGGGATAACCAAGTCAGGCAGCGGCATGGAGGACAGAATAAGCGACGCCGTTCTCGGCGCATGTGCGAATATTCAGAAAGACGGCTCGAATATTATGATCCTCGCGAACGACGAGATAATATACAAGACTGTGGAAGCGGATGTCTATGAGATGGTCGGCGCGGTCATTGATATCTGCGGCAAGAGCCTGAGCGATATAAACAGCCCGTTCGTCACCTCGGACGACAGCGGAACGGTCGTTACCGATGTCTTTTCCGTCGAGGGCGAGGGCATTGTAAAAATAATTGTAGTCAACAAAAATCTAAACGCAATAGTCAGCTCCGGCATCTACAGCGGCAGCTCCGGCATACCGATAAAGGGCAATAACGTCATCACTATCGCAGCGGTCGTTGCGGTCGTCGCGATAATCATAACAAACGGCTTGCTTGTCATTCTCATGCTCAAGAGCATTATGGAGCCGATGACAATACTCCAGACGGCTACCCATGAGCTGCGCGACGGCAACCTCGACTATAAAGTGCCCTACAGCTCCAAAAATGAGATAGGTCAGGTCTGCGCGGACTTTGAAGAGATGCGCCAGCGGCTCAAGGAGTCGGTCGAACAGCAGCAGAAATACGAAGAGAACAGGATGCAGCTTATCGCCGGCATCTCACACGATCTCGGCACTCCGCTGACCACTATAAAAGGCTACGCTTCCGGCATACTCGACGGTATCGCCGACACGGACGAGAAAAAGATGCGCTATGTCGGGGTCATTTATGACACCGCGCAGGGCATGGATACCCTCGTTTCCGAGCTTTCGATGCTCTCGAAGCTCAGCCTTGACAAAGTGCCGTTTTATTTTGAAAAGATAAAGGCGAAGGACTTCTTCGAGGAGTATACAGCCTATGCCGCCGACACCCTCGGCGAGGCGGGCATAGAGTTCATATATAACTTCGAGTGCGACGAGGACAGGGAGATAAACATCGATCCCGCCCAGTTCAGGCGCGTGCTCAACAATCTTATCGACAACAGCCGCAAATACGGCGCGGAGGACGGAACGGCTAAAATAATGCTTTCCGTCAGAAACGGCGAAAACGGACACACCGAGATATCTATCGAAGATAACGGTCAGGGCGTCCCGGCGGACGAACGCGATAAGATATTCGAAACTTTTTACAGAGGCGACAAGGCGCGGACGGGTCACAAAAACGGAAGCGGCCTCGGCCTCGCGATAACAAAGCAGATAACCGACCGACACGGCGCGTCCATCCGCGCGGATGAGAGCGAGCTCGGCGGACTCAAGGTGATAATAGATTTGCCGCAGGCAAAATAGGAGGAACGAAAAATGAGCAAAAAGATTCTTGTTGTTGAGGACGAAAAAAATATAGCCGAACTCGAGCGCGATTATCTCGAGGCGAACGGCTATACGGTTGAGATAGAATTTGACGGAAAGAGCGGACTCGATAAGGCGCTCGGCTCTGACTATGATCTCGTGATACTCGATGTCATGCTTCCCGGGATTGACGGCTTCGAGGTCTGCCGCCAGATACGCAAGCACAAGGAGTGTCCAGTGCTCATGGTTTCGGCGAAGAAGGACGAGATAGACAAGATAAGAGGACTCGGTATCGGCGCGGACGACTATATAACCAAACCGTTCAGCCCCTCCGAGCTTGTTGCGCGCGTCACGGCGCACATTTCCCGCTATGAGCGTCTGACCTCAAAGGGCGAAGAGCCTGTTAATTATATTATAAATGTCGGCAAGCTTTCGATAGATACCCACGCCCGCCGCGTTTTCGTCAACGAGAAAGAGGTCACGCTCACGAACAAGGAGTTCGACCTGCTCACGTTCCTCGCATCAAACCCGAATGTGGTCTACAGCAAGGACGCCATATTCGATAAAATATGGGGACTCGATGCGATAGGCGAGACCTCGACCGTCACCGTCCATATCAACAGGATCCGCGATAAAATCGAGACGGACAGCTCCAACCCGCAGTATATCGAAACCGTCTGGGGCGCGGGTTACCGCTTCAAGGCATAAAAAAACTGCCGCGAAAACGGCAGTCAGATATAATTTTTTCAGCCCTCAAGCTCGGCTGTCCAGTCGAACGAAAAAGTTTCGCCTTTTTCGAGCTTTTCGATGCCGCGCTTTTCGGCTATAGAGTCTTTTTTGTCACAGCTGTCGTTGACTCCGTACCACGGCTCAAGGCAGACATACGGCGCGTTGGGCTTCGCCCATATTCCGAGATATGGCGCTTTGCCGAAGGTGAATTTTACAGTTCTGTCGCCGCTTACGAGGCGCAGGCTCTCTGAATTAAGTCCCTCGAGGATAAGCGCGTCCTTGTCGAAAATATGCTCTGTGAGCCTTATCGTGCGCCCGTTTTCGAGCTCTACCGGGAAAGTCTCATCCATGAGAATGGAGCTTGAATCTATTCTCATCGTGCGAAGATTTTCGCCTTTTTCGAACTCTATCGCGTCGCCTATGCGGCAGTTGAAGCCGGGGTGCGCGCCGATCGAGAAATACATCTCGCCGTCGGTCTTGTTTATGACTGTGCTCGTGCAGCGGAGTGTGTGCCCGCTGACGGAATATTTTATCAGCAGCTCAAACTCGAACGGATAGCACTTTCTCGTCTCGTCGCTCGACGCGAGGGAGAAGGTCATGGAATCTCCGCTCTGCTCTTTGATAGCAAACACCGAGTGGCGCGCGAAGCCGTGCTTCGGCATCTCGTATTCGCGGTCGCTGTAGCGATACTTTCCGTCCAGAAGCTGGCCGATTATCGGGAAGAGAACCGGCGCTCTGCCGTACCAGACTGACGGGTCGCCCTGCCAGAGAAACTCTTTTCCGCTTTCCTTGAGCTCTACGGAGCTCAGCTGTGCTCCGTCGTCCTCCGCGCTGACGCGAAGAAATTCGTTTTCAATCGTGTATATCATATTTTCACTCCTGTTGTGACCTGCGTCACGGATTTTATCTTTACGAAGTAATTTTATCACCGAACAGGCAATAAATCAATTCAATTCTGAAAGGAAGAGGTTATAAATGAAGGTTTATGTTATTCACGGACCCAATATGAATATGCTCGGCATAAGAGAGCCGGATATCTACGGCAGGCAGACCTATGACGATCTTGTTGAATATATCCGCGCGCGCTGCGAAGAGAACGGCATGGAGCCGGAGTTTTTCCAGTCGAACCACGAGGGCACGCTCGTTGACATAATCCAGCAGGCGTATTATGAAAAAGTCGATGCGATAATAATTAACCCCGCGGCTTATACTCATACGAGCATCGCGATACATGACGCGCTCAAGGCGGTCGGTATTCCGACGGTCGAGGTGCATCTGTCAAATATTTCCGCGCGCGAGGAGTTCCGCGAGAATTCATATATAACCCCTGCCTGCGTCAAAACATATATAGGCTTCGGCTTTGAGGGCTACGAGAAGGCGGTAAAGCATCTGAAAAAGCACTATTGCAAGGATTGAAGCAAAAAGTTTACAAAGCGTTAACCGATTTTGTGGTTCTTTGATATAAAATAAGCTAAAGAGACACAGAAAACTTTTTGGGGGAAAAGATGACAGGCTATATCAAAGCTTTCAAGCCCGAGCTCAAAATCAAGGATTATGAGCTTTACCGAGGCGTATACTGCTCCGAGTGCAGAGTGCTCGGCAGACTCTATACCCCGATAGCGCGGATGCTTCTGAGTTATGATTTCACTTTTCTTTCGATAGTTCGCCTGGCTCTTCAGGAGCAGTGCGGAAAATTTGAAAAAGGACGCTGCTGCGTGAATCCCGCGAAGAAGTGCCTCAAATGCACCGACGATGCGGAGCTCGAGCGCAGTGCCGATGTGGTTATAATCGTCTCTTATTATAAACTGCTCGACGATATCGCGGATGGTGGATTCTTCAAACGCCTTGCGTGCCGGCTCATAAAGCCCGCGCTTTCGCTCATGCACAAAAAAGCCGCGAGACGGCAGGAGATGCTCGACCGCGCCGTCGCCGCCGCAATGGAAGAACAGCAAAAAATCGAAAAATCCGACACGGCGTCGCTCGACGAGGCGGCGGATCCGTCCGGTAAGATGCTCGCCGCAATATTCTCTCAGGGATACTACGGCGAGGACAAAATACAGCTGTGGCGTTTCGGCTATCTTCTGGGCAGGTGGATATATCTGCTCGATGCCGTTGATGATATCGAAAAGGATATAAAGAGCGGGTCATATAATCCGCTAAAAGCAAAATTCCCCGATGCAAACAGCCTCTCGGGCGATGAGTTCAGAAAATTTGCCAAAGAGCGTCTTGACCTCACGGCGGGCGAGACGGCGAACGCGCTCGGCGGACTGAAGTTCAACAGATTCGGGGATATAATAGAAAATGTGGTCTGCGACGGAATGTTTGCTTCGCAGACGGAAGTATTCAGAAAGAAAGAGGGTGTGAAGAATGAAAAAGAATCCGTTCTCGGTTCTCGGAGTACCGGACACGGCGAGTGACGAGCAGATAAGAAACGCTTATCGCGAGCTCGCCCGCAAATACAGCGACTCGTCGGACGACGGCAAAATGCAGGAGCTCAACGACGCATATGATCAGATAGTTATGCTTCGGGGCGGACTCGGCGGCTCTTCTTCATCGTCTTCGCGCTCTTCATCATATGCGAACAATATGTCCGACCTGTCCGATATACGCGAAAAAATACGCAGCGGCAGGGTAGAGGACGCATTGGTTCTGCTCGACGGAATTCCCGAGCAGTATCGCGCTGCAGAGTGGTATTATCTCAAGGGCGCGGCTCAGCAGAGACGCGGCTGGCTCGACTATGCGTCGGAGAACTTTGACCGCGCGTGCAGAATGGATCCCAACAACCGCGAATATGCGGCGGCAAAGGAAAATCTCGATTCGTCGAAAAACGGCGGCTTCCGCAGCGCACGCAAATCGTCGAGCGGATGCAGTGCCTGCGATGTTTGCTCCGGTCTGCTCTGCGCCGACTGTTGCTGCGAGTGCATGGGCGGCGATCTTATCCCTTGCTGCTGAGGATTGATCTTGATATGAAACAGGAAATGAAAAAAACATCCAAAATAGCTCTCAGCGCCGTTTTTGCGGCGCTGTCTGTCGCTTTGATGGCGTTAGTCTCGATTATCCCGAATCTCGAGCTGGCGCTCCCCGCGATATCGGGTCTGTTCGTCGCGGTCATAGTCATTGAAGTTGACAAAAAATGGGCGCTCGGCGTGTGGGCGGCGGTGTCCCTGCTGTCGCTGATAGTCGTCCCAAACAAAGCGGCGGCGATAATTTACGCAGTCTTTTTCGGCTATTATCCCGTGCTCAAATCCGTGCTCGAGAGCAAAACGCCGCACGCGGTCGAGTATATTATAAAGATTCTGACCTTTTCGGTCGTTATGTCGCTTTCATATTTTCTGATGGTAAAATTTATGGGCATCGACCCCGACCTGCCGGATTTCCTCGGTAAGTGGGCGATACCCGCGATAGCAATTCTCGGAATTATTACCTTCCTGCTCTACGATTACGCGCTCTCAAAGCTCATCACGTTCTACTGCCTGCGCCTGAGCAGCAAGCTCAGAAAGATACTTAAATAAATATATCCGCACTGCTTTTGCAGATATAAAAAGTTAAACCGACCTATGTGTTTATAGGTCGGTTTTTTATGTTATTGCAAAGTATATTGAAGCACACTGTTTATCGGTTAGATAAATGAGAATTTATCGCAGAATCTATTCAGGCGTCCCTGTAGGGGAGCTGGATCGGCGTAAGCCGAGACTGAGGGGTTAGTTCGCTTCGTTTAAAGTGATAGTAAAAGTGCAAAAAATAACCTTGTAAGTTGCGAGCCAATAAATTTGTGCAAAATTCGCGGGCAGATGATATCCGTCCCACACTACTGTGCCGCTTTTTATCTTTATATCAGCTCGCCCTCGCACCAGTCATCGCCGCAGGCGATGATTTTTACTTTGCGCAGACCGTGTGTGCATCCGCTCTTTATTCTGACCGGCGTGTAGTTCGCAGTGTAGCCCTGAATACTGCCGTCGCGCAGCTTCTCTTCAAACAGAACCTCGACCGTTTTGCCGATTTGTCTCTCTAAAAATTCATGCCGAACTTCGCCTGTCGCCGCGATCATCTCGCGGCTTCTGCGCTCTTTTTCGGCGTTTTCAACGACATCCGGGAACTCCGCCGCCCGCGTGCCTGCCCGGCGTGAATAGGGGAATACGTGAACTTTTTCGAAGCCTATCTTCCTGACGAAATCGCGCGAAATCTCAAAATCCTCTTTAGTCTCGCCCGAGAAGCCGACCATGACATCCGTCGTCAGCGTCGCGTCCTCGAACTCGCTTCTGAGCCTTGTGCAGAGTTCTTCGTATTCGGCGGCGGTGTAGTGGCGGTTCATACGCTTGAGTGTCTTGTCGCATCCGCTCTGGAGCGATATGTGAAACTGCGGGCAGAGCTTTTTGCATTCAGCCAGCCTTTTTGTAACGTCCGGGGTCATGTGGTCAGGCTCGAGAGAGCCGAGACGCACGCGCTTTATCCCATCGAACGATGCGGCGAGCTCGACCGCGTCGCATATGTTCGCCCCGCAGTCAGTGCCGTATGCCGAAAGGTTTATGCCGACGAGAACTATCTCCGAAAAGCCTTTCTTTTCGAGCGAGGATATCTCTTCTCTTATGTCCTCGAGCGGTTTTGAACGCACGCGCCCGCGCGCATATGGAATGACACAGTAGGAGCAGAAACGGTTGCAGCCGTCCTCGATTTTGACCGTCGCCCTCGTGCGCTCGCGAAAATCGTTTATCAGCTCGCCGGAGAATTTTTCGCCGTTTTCGTGCTGAGCTATGCGAACGATCCTCTCACGCGTGCGGAAGAATTCATCGATCATGTCGGGAATCTGCTTGTTCGAGCGGTTGCCGGTGACGATATCCGCCTGGGTGAGCAGACGCGCGTCCTCGGGGAACGCCTGCGGCATGCAGCCCGTGAGCACTATAACGGCGTCCGGATGCAGCTTTCGCAGATGGCGCACATTCTGCCTCGTCTTGCGGTCGCTCTCGGCGGTTACGGTGCAGGAGTTGACTATGTAGACATCCGCCTCTTCGCTCGCCCCGACACATTCAAAGCCGCGCTTTATCAGCGCCTGCTCCATCGACTGCGATTCATATTGATTGACCTTGCACCCGAGAGTGCAGAATGCGACCTTCATATCATCACCGCGGCAAAAGCCGCCCTTCCTTTGAGTTTTGCAGTGAAATTATACAGCATTTCGCCCTCTTGTGCAAGTCCGCGGGGCTAAGATGCAGATAATCGGCATATATCTTTAATACTGTTTTTATATCCGCTTTTGATTTTCGGGAGATGATGTTATGAACCGTAAGCTGAAAACGGTGCTCTGCGCCGCCCTTGTTCTTCTGCTGATGTTCTCTTGCTGCTGTGTGAGCTTCGCCGACGAGCCGATGCCCGTCACCGTCAAGGCGAAAGCGGCGGTGCTCATGGATGTGGATTCCGGAAAGGTGCTCATGAGCATGAACGCCGACGAAAAGCTTTATCCCGCTTCTGTTACGAAAATAATGACCCTCCTGCTCGTGACCGAAGCGCTCGACAGCGGGAAGATATCGCTCAGCGACACCGTAACCACCTCCGCCTCTGCCGCATCAAAAGGCGGCTCGCAGATATGGCTCAAAGAGGGCGAGCAGATGACGGTCGATGATCTGCTCAAGGCTACTGCTGTTTACAGCGCGAACGACGCTTGCACGGCTCTGGGCGAGCTGCTCGCAGGCAGCGACGAGGCGTTCACCGCGATGATAAACGAGCGTGCCGGGCAGCTCGGCATGAAGAATACACATTTTGATAACTGCACAGGTCTTGATGACACCACAACGACCCATTTGACCACCGCGATGGATGTCGCGATAATGTCACGCGAGCTGTTGAAACACGAGCGCATAATGAACTACACAACTATCTGGATGGACTCCCTGCGCGGCGGCGCAACGGAGCTTGTCAACACGAATAAGTTGGTCAGGTTCTACAAAGGAACGACCGGGCTCAAGACCGGCACAACGGCGAAGGCAGGATGCTGTGTCTCCGCGAGCGCGAAGCGCGGCAACACGCATCTCATAGCCGTTGTCATGGGCAGCCAGACGAGCGACGACCGCTTCAACGGCGCAAAGGCTATGCTCAACTGGGGTTTTGCAAACTATTCGACCGTCACGCCCGAGATAGACCCGTCGCTGATAACCGATGTCGCTGTAATAGGTGGCGTTGTCGATTCGATTCATCCGTCTCTGCCGAAAGCCGCCAGCGTGCTCGTCAAAAAAGGCGAGGAGGGCAAGATAAAGACCGATGTCGAGCTCTGCGTCGACGTTCAGGCGCCTGTCGAGAAAGGGCAGGTACTCGGTAAAGTGGTGCTGAGCCTCGGCGACGAAAAGATAGGGGAGTATAATATCGTCTCGCCAGATGCCGTGCGCGCGCTGACTTTCAAAGATATTTTCTTCCGCCTGCTGAAATCCCTCGCCTGAAAACTGTATGAATATACAAATTGAGCGCCCTCTTTTTGTCGGATAATACAAAAAAGACCGATATTGTGTATTGGGAATAAAATAAAACTCACAGATGTTATAATTAGCTCGTGTGTTTAAGGGAAAAACAAAGAAAAGAGGAAAAATTTGTGAAAAACTATTTCAGCCGGCTTATGTCGAGCGCGAAGAAGTCGGAATTCATCGTCTGGTGGATTTTCCGTCTTATCATGATCGGCGCGATGGTGAGCCTTCTGTTTACCAACCCGCCCTCGGATCTGCCGAAGACGCAGATGGCGCTTCAGCTGTTTGCAAATCTCGTCGGAATGTTCGCTTGGGAGATAATCCAGGCTCTGCCCGAGAAAAACTGCCTGCGCCAGCTCCCGTCCTATTGCCAGACCGTCGCGTCCGTCGGACTGCTGCTCGCATCCTTCGGCGGCGCGTTCCTGAACTTCTATTATTCCATTTTTATGTGGGATAAGATACTCCACCTGCTCGGCGGAGCTGAGGCGGTGTTCATGGGCTATGAGCTCGCAACCGCCATGCAGAAGCGCGACAAGAAGCAGTGCGATCTGCCGATAGTCCTGCTCTGTGCTCTCGGCTTCTCGTTCTTTATCTCCACCTGCTGGGAGCTCTTCGAGTTCAGCTTCGATCAGATAGCGGGCGGCGATTCCCAGCATTGGTCGTATGAGCTTGCAAAGGCCGCGAATAATACGAGAACTTTCTTTAAGCCCAGAGATCCCGCGCGTTTCGCTCTCATGGACACCATGACCGACATAGTTTTCAATACCCTCGGCGCAGTGCCGTTTTATATCATACTTAAAATAGCGCCTTATCATCATAAGGGCAAGAACAATGTCAATGAGATGTTTGCCCCCAAAGGCGCAGAAAAGGAATTTGCACAGGCAAAATGAGTTTTCGCTGTCCCGTATGCTCACAGGAGCTGAAAAAAGAAGAAAAGATATGGGTGTGTCCGCAAGGGCACACCTTTGATATCGCTGCAAAAGGCTATGTGAATCTGCTGATGAGCAACTCATCGGGCGCAAAGCGCCACGGCGACGACCGCCTGATGATAAACGCGCGGCGCGATTTCCTTTCAAAGGGCTTCTATACGCCTCTGCGCGAGGCCGTTTATGAAGCTCTTTCGGCGGATTTCCCGCGCGGCGGCACTCTGCTCGATGCAGGCTGCGGCGAGTGCTGGTACACTTCGTATTTTAAAAGCAGGCTCAGCGAATCGGGGCTTGAGCCGCAGGTGCTCGGCGTGGATATCTCAAAATACGCGCTCGAAAAGGCGCCGAAAAACTGCGGAGTCGAACGCGCCGTGGCGAGCATATATAAGCTGCCAGTGGGCGACGGCGAATGCGACGCGATAGTAAATATCTTCGCGCCCGCCTGCCCGCAGGAGTTTTCGCGCGTGCTCAAAAAAGACGGAGTGTTCGTCAAGGCAATACCGCTCGAAAAGCATTTGTGGGAGCTCAAAAGCGCCGTGTATGACGCGCCGTATGAGAACGAAGTTCCGCCGCATGATATCGAGGGCTTCCGCCTCGTCGGTGAAAAGAAGATATGCTATACTTTTGCGCTCGAAAGCGGGAAGGATATAACCGACCTTTTCAATATGACTCCCTATTGCTACAAAACCTCGCAGCAGGACAGGGAGAAGCTCGAAAAATTGAGCTCGCTCACCGTCAGCGCGCAGTTCAGCGTGCTCACTTATAAAAAGATATAACGCTGCGCAGCATATGATTTCAAATCCCTCGGTTTTAATTTTTCAAACCGGGGGATTTTTCTGCTCTTTTTGGCGTTTGTTATTGTAAAAATTGCGTTTTCGTCGTATACTAACTATGTATGAAAGCCACGCGGTAATACCGCATCAATATATCCGGCAGGAAAGGAAGTATAATTTATGCAGCTTGAACTCAAAAGACCCGAGGATTGCATGTTTGATGAAATATCTCTCGGCGAGATAATGCTCCGCCTCGATCCGGGCGCGGGCAGAATAAAGAATTCGCGATCTTTCACCGCTTGGGAAGGTGGCGGAGAATACAATGTCGCGCGCGGACTGCGCCGCTGCTTCGGACTTCGCACCGCAGTCATAACCGCCCTCGCGGATAACGAGGTCGGCAGGCTCATAGAGGACTTCATTCTCCAGGGCGGAGTCGACACCTCGTTTATAAAATGGATGAGCTATGACGGCATCGGCAGAAACGTCCGAAACGGACTCAACTTCACCGAGCGCGGCTACGGAATCCGCGGAGCCGTCGGCGTGTCCGACAGAGGCAACACGGCGGCATCTCAGCTCAGAGCCGAGGATGTTGATTGGGACTATATCTTCGGTAAGCTCGGCGTCCGCTGGCTGCACACGGGCGGAATTTTTGCCGCTCTGTCCGAGACGAGCGCGCAGACCGTTATCGCCGCAGTCAAAAAGGCGAAGGAATACGGCACCGTCGTCTCCTATGACCTCAACTACCGTCCGTCGCTCTGGAAGGGTATCGGCGGTCAGGAGAAGGCGCAGCAGGTCAACCGCGAAATAGCCAAATATATCGATGTCATGATAGGCAACGAGGAGGATTTCACCGCCTGCCTCGGTCTTGAGGTCGAGGGCAACGACGCGGGACTCAAGAAGCTCAATGTTGACGGCTACTGCAAGATGATCGAAAACGCTGTTAAGGTATATCCGAATTTCAAGGTTGTTGCAACAACGCTCAGAACCGTCAAGACCGCAACGGTCAACGACTGGAGCGCTATCTGCTGGGCGGATGGCAAGCTTTATGAGGGTATGAAGCTCGACTCGCTCGAGATATTCGACCGCGTCGGCGGCGGCGATTCGTTTGCATCGGGTCTCATCTACGGTCTGATGACCGAGGGCGATCCCCAGTATGCAGTCAACTGCGGCATAGCGCACGGTGCGTTGGCGATGACCACCCCGGGCGACACGTCAATGGCAAGCAAGCGCGAGGTCGAAGCCGTTATGAACGGCGCAGGCGCAAGAGTTCAGAGATAAGAGAGGAAGATAAAAATGGACAAAGAACAAATACTGACTAAAATACAGGACTGCGGCATCGTTGCGGTCGTAAGAGCGGAGAGTGCCGATCAGGCGAGCAGAATCGCCGACGCGTGCATCGAGGGCGGCGTCGCGGCTATCGAGCTTACTTTCACCGTTCCCCATGCCGATAAGGTTATCGAGGAGCTTGCAAAGCGCTACACGCCCGAGCAGATGATTCTCGGCGCAGGCACGGTTATGGATGCGCCGACCGCGAGAATAGCCATGCTCTCCGGCGCAAACTTCGTTGTCAGCCCCTATTTTGACCCCGAGACCGTGAAGATGTGCAACCGCTACAGAGTTGCCGTCATGCCCGGCATAATGACCGTCAAAGAGGCTGTCGCCGCCATGGAGGCGGGCGCGGATATACTCAAAGTATTCCCCGGCGATGTCTTCGGCCCGAAGATAATCAAGGCTATAAGAGGACCGATACCCTACGCGAAGATGATGCCGACCGGCGGAGTCGATGTCGATAATGCCGCCGATTGGATTAAGGCGGGCGCAGTCGCAGTCGGCGCGGGCAGCTCGCTGACCGCAGGCGCAAAGACCGGCGACTATCAGCGCATCACAGACACCGCACGCAAGTTTGTCGAAAACATAAAGGCGGCGCGCGAGGGCAGATAACCCCGAAAAGAAAACAAAAGTAAAGGAACTTCTATGTTTGTAGATATTGCAAAAATCAAAATCAAAGCCGGAAACGGCGGCGACGGCGCGGTGACTTTCCACCGCGAGAAATATGTCGCGTCCGGCGGTCCCGACGGCGGCGACGGCGGCAAGGGCGGAGATATCATATTCGAGGTTGACGATAACCTCGCGACCCTTGCGGACTTCCGCTACAAGAGAAAATACACCGCCCCCGACGGAAAACGCGGCGACGGCGGACGCAGGCGCGGCAAAAACGGCGAGAATCTTGTCATAAAGATTCCGCGCGGAACGATAATCCGCGAGGCGGAGTCGAACGCCGTTATGGCGGATATGTCCGAAAAGACCTCGTTCGTTGCCGCAAAAGGCGGCCGAGGAGGCTGGGGCAACACCCATTTCAAGACCCCGACCCGCCAGACCCCGCGCTTTGCAAAGAGCGGCACTCCCGGTGAGGAGTGGGAGGTCATTCTCGAGCTGAAGCTTCTCGCCGATGTCGGTCTGCTCGGCTTCCCGAATGTCGGCAAGTCAACGTTTATCTCGGTCGTCAGCGAGGCAAAGCCCATAATCGCGGACTATCATTTCACAACCATAACTCCCGTTCTCGGCGTTGTCACCATGGGTGAGGGCGAGTCTTTTGTCGTCGCGGATATCCCCGGACTCATCGAGGGCGCGAGCGACGGCGTCGGTCTCGGCCACGAGTTTTTGCGCCATGTCGAGCGCTGCCGCATGCTCCTGCACATAATCGACGCGGCGGGCAGCGAGGGCAGAGACCCGATAGAGGATTTTGAGAAGATAAACACAGAGCTCGAAAAGTTCGACCCCGAGCTTTCAAAGCTTCCGCAGATCGTTGCGGCGAATAAAATAGACATGGCGGACGACGCTCAGATTGAGCACCTGCGCGAGTATTTCACCTCCCGCGGCTATGAGTTCTATACCATGTGCGCGCCGATTCAGGAGGGCACCGCCGAAGTCATAAACGCAGTCGCCAAACGGCTCAAGACTTTGCCGCCTATAAAACGCTATGAGGCGCAGGAGATACCCGTCGAGATGTTCGAGCGGCAGAAAGATACGGGCTTCACCGTGCGCGAGGAGGACGGCGTGTTTATCGTCGAGGCTCCGTGGCTGCTCAAGATACTTCAGCGTACCGATATGGACGACTATGAGTCGCTCCAGTATTTCCAGCGCGTGCTGCATTCGAGCGGCATACTTGACAAGCTCGAAAGCATGGGTATCCAGCAGGGCGACACCGTTGAAATTTACGATCTCGAGTTCGACTATATGCCGTAACGGAGGCTTCTCATTTGATAGGAATAAGCGAAGAACTGAAAAATACCGATCCCGATTTGCTCAGTCCGCTGACTCTCGCTTTTATAGGCGATACGGTGTTTGACCTGCTCGTCAGGGGTAATCTCGTCATGCAGGCGAACCGCCCCGTCGGCAAGCTGCATCCGCTCGCGGCGAAGCGGGTCTGTGCCGCCGCTCAGGCAAGGGCTGCGCAGGTCATAGCGCCTGTTTTGACCGAGCACGAGGCCGATATCTATCGGCGCGGCAGAAACGCACATACCGGCAGAGTCCCCAAGAGCGCAAGCTCCGCCGAATATCACAGCGCAACGGGTCTCGAAGCGCTGTTCGGCTGGCTCTACCTCAGCGGGCAGGATAAGAGGATTGAAGAACTGTTTGAACATATTTCCAATGCCGAAAAGGCTGACGAGGTGAAGTGATGAACAGGAAAAGCAGAAAGAAAGAGGCACTGACCCCATACGAGCGGCGCAAAAGGCGGCTTGAAAAAAGGTTTTCCACCGCGCCGAAAACAACGGGACAGAAAGTGGCAGGGGCGGTAATAGACAATATCTGCTGGATAGTCGGCTGTTCGCTCTATTCGATAGGCGTTGTGGCGTTTGCATTGCCCAACAGCATCGCGCAGAGCGGCACGACGGGTCTTGCGATAATAGTCAACCATCTTTTTGAATTCATTCCGCTCGGCACGGCGAACTTTCTGCTCAATGTTCCGCTGATGATTTTAGCCTTTATTTTCATCGGCTGGCGGTTCGTTGCAAAGACGATGTGGGTGACGGTGATTCTCTCCGCCACGCTCGATCTTTTCACTAAATTTTTGCCGACCTATACGGGCGACAAGATTTTGGCGGCAATATTCTGCGGCGTCTGCACGGGCGCGGGGCTGGCGATTGTCTTTATGCGCGGCGCGACTACTGGCGGCACCGATATCGTCGGCCGTCTCGTCCACAAGGCGTTCCCGCACATTCAGATAGGCAAGGTCATTATGGCTGCCGATGCGATAATAGTTATCCTCGGCGCGGTCGTTTTCCGCTCCATCGAGTCCGCTATGTACGCGGTTATAGTTATTTTCGTCAACTCCCGCCTGCTCGATTATATTCTCTACGGCACTGGCAGCGGCAAGCTGCTGCTCGCCGTGACTGAGCACGCGCAGGAGATATCCGATGCGATAACTTCAAAGATGGGCAGGGGAGTCAGCATCCTGCCGGTCAAGGGCGGCTATACTGGCAAGGAGAAGAATATGGTCGTCTGCGCCGTGAAGAAAAACGAGGTGCCCCAGCTGACGAAGATAATCAGGCAGATAGATACCGATACGTTTATAATCATCACCGAGGCGGGCGAAATCCTCGGCGAGGGCTTCATTGCGCCCGGAGTCAATTGAATAAACAGAGCGCGGAGGCTTTTTGTGAACCTCCGCGCTTTTTTAAAATTTTTTCCAAAACAGGTGAGAAAATCCGCAGACTTCTGCGACAGTATAAGTGAAAGGCGGGACGCCGCCCTGAAAGGATTGATCCGATGGACAACGGTGAGAGTAGCTACCGCCGTTTTATCGAAGGCGATCAAAGTGCGTTTGATGAACTCATGGACGCCTATCGAGACAGACTGATATTTTTCATCAAAGGTTATGTCCGCTCCGCCGAGGAGGCGCAGGATATAGCTATGGATACTTTTGTCGAAATTCTCGTGCACCCCGGACGTTTTCGCTTCAAAAGCTCGTTCAAAACCTACATATATTCCGTCGCGCGGCACAAGGCGATAGATTTTCTCCGCAAAAAACGCACCGTGCCCGACGAGGGAGAGGAGATTTGGGACGAGAGCGCGATAGACTCTTTTTACAGGGGCGAGGACGCGAGAACCGTGCGCGAGTGCATGGACAGACTCAACAACGATTACAGAACCGTGCTGTATCTTGTCTATTTTGAGGAAGTGGACGGCGATGGTGCGGCAAAAATTATGGGCAAAAGCAAAAAGCAGCTTGCTAATCTCCTCTACAGGGCGAAGCAGGCGCTTAAAACCGAGCTTGAAAAGGAGGGCTTTTGCTATGAAGACCGATAAGGAATTCAAAAATGAAGTTTATGCGCGCGCTTCAAAGGAACGCGCAAGAATAAAAAAACGCAACCGCGTGATAATGACCGCCGTGCCGTGCTTTGTTATTGCACTGACCGCCGCCACCGCAGCAGTTTATCATTCAACATCGTTCTCTATGAAGGATGCCATGCCCGCCGAGCAGCCGATAAATGCCGAGAATTATGTTCAGACCGAGGGCATCCCCAAGGGATATAAGTCCGCGCCGCTGACGAGTGAGGATCAGGAATGTTATCAGCAGCCCGATATCGCGACAGATATTTCAAGCGGTTCTGTTAAATCCGGTTCGAGTGTTGTGCCGACCGAAAATCACGGGGCGGCCGTGACAACGGTTGACGGCGGCAAAAAAGGTGACTTCGACCGCCTCAACTGTGATTTCAGGGCTTTCCCCGACAAGAAGGAAGAAAAAAGCAACGACACGCCCGATGCGATAGTAATAAGCAACCGAGAAAAGCTCGCGGAATATCTCGCAGTGCAGGAGAAATACGGAACTCTGAGCGAAGAGCTGAAATCCGAGCTTTCGGGCAAGGACGATGAATATTTTAAAAATAACACCGTTGTGATAATAACCGCGGGCTGCGAATATGATTTGGCGGACTGCGCTGCAAGTTCAAACGGTACGCTCACCATTTCGCTCAAAAAGTCGGAGAGCGAACGGGAAACCGGATGCCATATGATTTTGACCGTGTATAACAAGCATTTTACAAACGTCGTCCTCAGGGACGCATGAACAAAAAGGGGAGGAAAGAAATGAAACTCAAAAGGTTAGCGGCTCTTCTGCTCTGCGCCGCCGTCATGCTGCCGCTCGCAGCGTGCGCAAAAAAGCCGGATTCCGGAACATCGCGGACATCGCAGACTACAGATGACACCACCGTCACGCCGACAAAGGACGGCGATATTTCTATCACCGCGACTGACAAGGGCAATAAAGGCGCCGCCGCGCAGGATCTCATGCAGGGCATAACCAAGGGCAAGGGCGCATCCAAAAAGCCGGACAGCCGCTTTGCGAATGTCGCCGCATCGTTTGCGCTCGACCTTTTCAAGGATGAATACAAGTCCGGCAAGAACACCCTCGTTTCGCCTCTCTCCGTGCTCACCGCGCTCGCCATGACGCAAAACGGCGCAGAGGGCAAGACCCTCTCCGAGATGCAGAAGGTTCTCGGCGGGCTTGACCGCGATGTTCTGAACGCCTATATGAACGCATATCTCGCCGAGCTCACCGGCAAGGACAGCGCGCTGAAATGCGCAAACTCTCTCTGGATAGACAGCAGGCTCGATGTCAAGAGGGCGTTTCTCCAGAAAAATGCGGATTTCTATTCCGCTCAGGCGTATAAAACGGACTTTACGAGCACGAGAACCGTAAAAGAGATAAACTCGTGGGTGAACAAAAACACGAACGGCATGATAAAGAAGCTGGTCGACGAGTTCGACCCCCTCACGGTCATGGTGCTCATGAACGCGCTCTGCCTCGAGGCGGAGTGGGATGACCCCTATACCGACAACTGTGTGCGCGAGGGCACGTTCAAAAATGCCAAGGGCAATCTCGTCAAGGCGGAATATATGTATTCGCAGGAGACGGAATATATCGAGACCGAGAATGCCACGGGCTTTGTCAAATATTATAAGGGCGGCAAGTTTGCCTTTGTCGCGCTTTTGCCGAACGAGGGAACGAGCATCGACAGCTATATCGCCTCGCTGACTGGCAGAGACTTCCTTAAAGCGTTAGGCTCAAGAAAGAGTGAAAAGGTCAACACGCAGATGCCGAAGTTCAAGTGCGAATACAGCAACTCGCTCGTTGACACTCTCAAGAAAATGGGTATGAGCACGGCATTTGACGGGGACAGGGCAAACTTCTCGTCCATGGCTACCTTAAAGAACGAAAATATTTACATAAGCGATGTTATTCACAAGACCTTTATCGAGGTTGCCGAAAAGGGCACACGCGCAGGAGCGGCGACTGCCGTTATCGTAGGAGAGAGCGCAGCAATGCCTGTCGAACAGCCGAAGGAAGTAAGGCTCACAAGACCGTTTGTCTATGCGATAATAGATACCCGGACCAATCTGCCGCTCTTTATCGGCGCGCAGACAGATATATAACGGAGGAGCGTTATGAGTTTTAAAAAGATGCTGGCTCTTTTGATGAGCGTCCTGTCTATAGCCGCCTGCACCCTGCCGTTTTCCGGCTGCGGAAAGATCGTAGGCAATGCGTCCGACAAGGACGCAAAAAGCGGCGCGGTCCGCAATCTGACCGAGAACATCTCAAAAAATGACTCCGACTCGAAAGCCGCGGATAAGGAGTTCAAAGCTGCCGCTGCATCATTCTCGGCAGACCTGTTCAAATATAACTATTCAAACGGAAAAACAACGCTCGTCTCGCCGCTGTCCGTGCTGACTGCGCTCGCGCTCGTGCAAAACGGCGCCGAGGGTGAGACTCTCGCTCAGCTTGAGCGGGCGCTCGGCGGATTAGACCGCGATGCGCTCAATAAATATATGCGCGCTTACTGCGACTTTCTGAGCGCCGGCGACGAGCTGAAAATCGCAAACTCCGTTTGGACGGACAGCAGCGTTGAAGCAAAGCAGGTTTTTCTGCAAAAGGCGGTGGACAGCTACTCCGCGCAGATTTTCTCCGCCCCGCTGTCGAGCAAAAAGACCGTCAGCAGCATCAACTCATGGGTTAAGAAAAACACTGACGGCATGATACCGAAGATAATCGAAAATGCCGATAGAGACGCCGTTATGATGCTCATAAACGCCATAGCGTTCGACGCGAAGTGGGAAACTCCGTATAAGAGAAGCGATATAGAGAAGCTTGAATTCACCTCGTATTCCGGCAGCAAAAAGAAAACCGACTTTATGTGCTCGACCGAAAGTGTATATCTTTCGGACAGCGACGCGGTCGGATTCATGAAGCCCTATAAGAACGGCCGCTTCGCTTTCGCGGCACTCCTGCCGAACGAAGATGTGAGCATCGATGATTATATAGCCTCTCTCAGCGGCGAAAAGCTGATGAAAATATTCTCGTCCGCCAAGAAAAACGAAGAAGTCGATGTGAAAATGCCAAAGTTCAAGGCAGAGTACAGCACGCAGCTTATCGACACGCTCAAAAAGATGGGCGTGAAAGACGCATTTGACAGCAAGACTGCGGACTTTTCTTCGCTCATAGACAAAAACGACGGCGCTTATATCGGCACCGTGATGCACAAGACTTTTATCGAAGTCGATCAGGAGGGCACGCGTGCCGCCGCGGCGACGCTTGTCGGCATCAGCAAAATGAGCATGCCGGCGATAAATCCCGTTTGCCTCAACCGTCCGTTTGTCTATATGATAGTGGACACCGAAACGAACCTGCCGCTGTTTATCGGCGTGCAGACCGAAATCTGATAACTCCCACCTTGTTCCCCAAATAGAAGACCCCGCCGGTTCTCTGCCCGGCGGGGTCGCTTACTTTTATGATTATATTTTACTGCCGATAATTTTTCAGCTCGTCCGCTTCTTCTATCTCTATCTCCGGGTCCTCTCCGAGAACCGGCGGCGCGGAGTCCGCGGCGGTCAGCTGCTTTATCCATTTTCGGCTCTTGAATCTTATCAGGCAGAGTAAGGATTTCGGCGTGTCCTCCGCGATATACATCGCAATTATCAGCACATAGAACGGAACGTCTGTCAAAAATCCGAGCGTGGTCACTATCGGTATACTAAATAAAAACAGCGCGCCTATGTCGAGGAACATTCCTATTTTCGTGTCTCCGCCGGCTCTGAATATGCCGACCACGCAGACATACGAGATGTTTCTGACTCCTATCCACAGCGAGTAGATGAGCAGGAGCGTCGACGTCATCTGCCGGGCGCCCTCCGTCTCAATGGGCAGTATCCGCAGCAGCGGATTGCGCAGGAATATTATGGCGACTCCCGTCAGCACTCCGAGCAGGGGAACGAGCTTTATGAACCGCTTGCCCATGGAGTAGGCCTCATCCGCCTTGCCGGCGCCGACTGCCTTGCCTGTCATTATCGAGCAGGCGTGGCAAATGCCGACGAAGAAGACGAAGGCTATCTGTTCTATCGAGCTGAATATCGTATATGCGGCGTAGTTTTCGCTGCCCTGACGCGCATAAACCATGGCATAGACATTGGTGCCTATTCCCCAGAGCAGCTCATTGAGCATTATCGGGACACAGACACGCAGGAACTTCTTGAAAAATTCAATATCCTTCTTGAAAAATTCGCCGATCGGTGCATGGATGATATTCTTTTTCGCGTTGCCTATCACAAAGAGCAGCACCGCCTGAACGACCATGGCTATGGCCGTCGCTATCGCCGCACCGCGAAGCTTCAGCGCGGGGAAGCCCAGCTTGCCGTATATGAGAATGTAGTTGAGCACGGTGTTTGTCGCAACGGACGCTATCGAGCAGACAAGCGGCGTGTGAACGTCCTCGGTCGAGCGCATGACGGTGCTCGTGACAAGCGAGATGGCGACAAAAATTCCGTAGGGCGCAACGGCCTGCAAATACTGCACTCCGGCGGCTATGACCTCCTCCTCGGAGGTGAAAACGCGCATCATCTGCTCCGGGATTGCGAGCACCAATACAGTGTATAATGCACCCACGGCAAGCGCGAGTATGAGCCCTATGCCGTAGCTGCGGTGGATGCTCCGTCTGTCGTTTATGCCCCAGAACTGCGCCGTCATTGTCGCCGCGCCGGAGCTTATTCCGAACAGGGCGAGGTTCAAAAGAAAGCCCCAGCGTCCCGCGACACCTATCGCCGCCGTGCTGACGTTGCCGAGTCCCACGGTCATTGCGGTATCGACGAGCTGAGCGCATGAGGTCAGCAGCTGCTGGAGGGCGATGGGTATCGCCAAAGAAAACATTTTTTTGTAGAAACCCGAGCGGGTCGAATTTGACATTTGACTGTTATTATCTCCTATTTCTTATTCTTCGATCGCGGCCTTTGCGCTGTTTATTCCGTGAAACACGGTCATATCGAACTTCGGCTCGCGGTCGTAAGTGTAAAGTCCGTTTTGCTCCTGCTCTATGTCGTAGAGCTGCGTGTAGCAGAAGCCGAACATCAGCTCGTTGCCGAGCAGGGCTTCGGTGAGCCCTCTGTATCTCTCGATAAACTCATTCTCTGTCCTTGGCGCGTTGCCGTAGCCCCAGGCATTTTCGTCCTGCTCGCCGACGACCCACTTTATGCCGCCGTATTCGCTGACGAAGGTGGGCTCGCCCGCGTATTTCTGGCGGCTGTCGTGCCTGTCAAACAGAGTGCCGTCCGAGACGAGCTTATCGTAATTTTCTTTGAATATCTTCGGATCCTGCTCATAGTCGTGAACGTCGAAGATATCGCTCATAACATGGAAATTTCCGCTTGTGTCGATGCACGGGCGGGTGCTGTCGAGCTGTTTTGTGATTTTATAGACTGCCTCAAGCAGTTCGTCTCTCTGCTCGCGGCCTGCGTAGTCCCAGGTTTCGTTGAACGGGCACCAGCCGATTATCGACGGGTGGTTGAAGTCGCGCTCGACCTCCTCGCACCACTCGGGCAGAATGCCGTAAATCGCGTCGGGCGCGGAGTAGTCAAGTCCCCAGTTCGGATATTCGCCCCAGACGATATAGCCCAGGCGGTCGCAGTGATAGAGGAATCTCTGCTCGAAAACCTTCTGATGCAGTCTCGCTCCGTTGAAGCCGGCGGCGAGAGATATTTCTATATCTTTTATCATGTCGCTGTCATCGGGAGCGGTGTATATTCCGTCGCGGTAGAAGCCCTGGTCGAGCACAAGGCGCTGGAAAACGGACTTGCCGTTGATGAGATACTTAAATCCGTCAAGGCGGACATCGCGCAGACCGAAATAGCTCTTGACGGTGTCGCCGCCGAAGGTGATGACAAGGTTATAGAGCCTGCCGCAGCCGACCTCCCACAGGTGTTTTTCAATGAGCTTCATGTCACCGCTGACGCAGCCTGCCGCATTTTTGCAGTCGTATCTGCCGACCAGTTTGCCCTCGTAGAGAACATCTATTCCGAGCTCGCCGCTGCCGCAGAGCTCGCATGAAAAAGCGACGGAAGAGCTCTCGGGATTCGGGAAGAGCTTGACGCTCTTTATGTAGCTCTTCGGCACGAATTCTACCCAGACAGTCTGCCAGATACCCGTCGTGCGGGTGTAGTCGCAGTCGTGCGAATGAAGGCACTCGCTCTGCTTGCCGCGCGGAATGAGCGGATTTCTCACATCGTCGCGCGCTTCGACCGCTATTGAGTTTTTGCCGGCTTTGAGGAACTTCGTGATGTCCCCGGCAAACGAGACATAGCCTCCCTTGTGGTGCATTGCTTCTTCGCCGTTTATGTAGACTGTCGCGTCATAGTCGACCGCGCCGAAGTGCAGTATGACTATGCCCTCAAGCTCGCTTTCGCTGATTTCAATGTCGCGTCTGTACCACACGCAGTTCATGAAATCGGTGTTCTCAACGCCGGAAAGACGGCTCTCGGGGCAGAACGGGACTATGATCTTTGAGCTCAGATGCTCCGCATTCTGGAGTCCGCGCTCTCTGCCGCTGACGCTGTTGTCAATTTCGAACTCCCATTCTCCGTTGAGGTTGAGCCAGCTTTCTCTTTCAAACTGCGGATTCGGATGCTCCGCTCTCGGAATAGAATTTGCCATTTATTTATGTCCTTTCAAAATAAATTACTTGTTGAAATATGTCGCTTCCGCCATCGCGCACAGGGCGTGATAGACGGGGAGAGTCAGCTCCTGGACTTTGAACGTCTCGGTCTCCGGCAGGCGCAGGCAGACCGTGCACATCTCGCTCATGAGACTCATTTTTTCGCCGGTTATGCCGATGCTCTCAATCCCCATGGCGTTGGCGACTTTCACTGCGTTGACAACGTTCGCGGAGTTGCCGGAGGTGCTCAGCGCAATGAGTGCGTCTGGGCTCGACGATGCGTATGCCCAGACCTGCTGAGCGAATATCATATCGGCGGCTATGTCGTTTGCAAATGCGGTATTCAGTCCCTCGTGCGCGCTCAGCGCAACCGCGGGCAGTGCGCCCTGAAGATGGTTTGCGAGATATTCGCCGTCTTTTATTTCCGAAAAAGCCTGTCTCTGTTCGTCGGTCAGCTCTCTCTTGAGCAGAAAGCCTTTCATCAGCTCGCCGACTATGTGCTGCGCGTCCGCCGCGCTTCCGCCGTTGCCGCAGATGAGCAGCTTGCCGCCGCGGTCGAAGCAGGCGCAGATAACATCATAGGCGCTCTTGATGTCTTCTCTTATCCCCTCAAGAGCGGGGTAGCGGACAAAGAACTCTTCAAAAATTTCCTTTTCCCTGTTCATGCTTTTCCTCCGTTTGCCGCGGCATCGAGCGCGATTCCGAGCGACGCGAGGTCGCCTATCTTCTCGCCGAGTCCCGCGGGGATTATCCTGCATCCGGCAGTCTGGCTCAGAGCCTCACGGTGCAGTGCCTTTTCCATGTTATCTTTCAGAAGATGCCCGGAGCGGGCGAAGATGCTTCCGATTATTATAGCCTGCGGGTCGAGTATATCGGCGAGTATCGCAAGCCCCTCGCCGAGCTTTTCTCCGCATATTCTGTATACTTCTTTCGCCGTCTCGTCGCCGTTCTCTGCGGCTTCGGCGGCGGATTTTGCCGTTATATTTTCAATATCCTCGGCGGTTTTGCACATCAGAGTGCTCCCGCCGTTTTCGAGCGTCTTTCTCGCCATCTCCTGCGCGAGGCGGCCTATTCCGCCGCCGCTGCAAAAGCCCTCGAACGAGCCGCGCTTGCCGTAGCCTATGGGGCCGTCCGCGGCGATTCTCATGTGCCCGACTTCGCCCGCCATGTCGTTTGTGCCGCTGTACAATTTGCCGTCGAGTATCAGTCCCGCGCCCATGCCCGTGCCGAACGTTAAAAATATCATGTTGCGAAGTCCCTTTCCTGCGCCGAACTTCCATTCGGCGAGCGCGCAGGCGTTCGCGTCGTTTTGTAAATACGCGTCGAACCCGAACCGCTGTTCAATCATGTCGACTATCGGCACGCACTCCCAGTCGGGGAGATTCGGCGGCGCAAGAATAACTCCGCGCCTGCTGTCGAGCGGACCGCCGCAGCTTATCCCCGCGCAGAGAATATCTTCGGGGGAGAGGGTGTTCTTTTTTATTATCTCTTCAACATTGTCGAGCAGCTCTTCCGTCACGGCGCGCCAGCCGCGCCCGACCCGTGTCTCAAAGCGGAGCTTGTCTATAATAATATCGTCGGCGTCTCCCTGCGCTCTGCCGAGCAGAACGGCGCACTTTGTTCCGCCGATGTCTATACCCATTATATATTTTTTCATATTATATCAAATCACTTCCGATTTTACTGCACACATATTATACACATAAATCTTTTTTCGGTCAATCGGATAAAGATGCAAATACAAGAAAAACTACTGTATATAGCATTTACGGAGGTAGAAAAATGGTTCTGACGATACTGAGGATTTTTATATTATATGTTCTGGCAACTGCGGCGGTCAGAATAATGGGAAAAAGGCAAATAGGCGAGCTTCAGCCGTCTGAACTTGTTATAACTATTCTGCTCTCCGAAATCGCGGCTATACCTATGCAGGATACGGATATCCCGCTGCTCAATTCCGTCGTCGCGGTGCTTCTGCTCGTGGCGTTCGAGATAATCAGCTCGGTCATTTCCATGAAGAGCCGCGGCGCACGCAGGCTGCTCGAGGGCAACGCTGTGACAGTCATACGCGACGGCAAGATCGATCAAAAAGAGATAAAACGCCTGCGCTATACCGTTGACGATCTTCTGACGGCGCTGCGGCAAAAGGATGTTTTTGATATCTCGACAGTCGGCTATGCCGTGCTTGAGACGAACGGCAAGCTCTCGGTCATGCTCAAGCCCGATGAAAATGCGCTGACCGCAAAGACTTTGCAGCTCTCGCTGCCAGATCCCGGCATGCCGTGCCTTGTCGTCAGCGACGGAAAAGTGATACGCGAGCACTACGACGACTGCAGCATGAACGACAGAGAACTCAAACGCCTGCTCAGGGCAAAGGGGCTGACGGTCGAAGATGTGCTGATAATGACCGTTGACCGCGACAAAAACGCTGTTATAGTCGAAAAGGAGAAAAAAGTATGAAACGCTTTGCGACGGCACTTGTTCTGCTAGCCCTGACTCTGACTATGAGCATCGGTGCGCAGTTCATATTTTCAAAAAAGACCGGTGAGCTGATAACGGATCTCAAATCCCTGCTCGCCGCCGTCGATGCCGGGGAGGGAGAGGAGCAGGCGCTTGATAAAGTCGAGAGCGAATGGAGAGATTCAAAAAAGATTCTGCACATTCTGCTCGTCCACCGCTCGATGGATGAGATCGAGATAAACATAAATAGTCTCAGGGAATATCTCGACTCAGGCGATGACGAGGCTCTGCGCCAGGCGTGCACCGAGGCGCTAAAACAGCTTGAAAACCTGCGCGACGCGGGAAAAATAATGATAGAAAATGTGCTGAAAATCGAGTAAAACGGTGTTGACAAAACGCTCCAGATATTGTAAAGTTATTTTGTAAATATCGGTAAAAAGGAGCATCACCATGAAGAAAAAGCACGATCCCAAAAGTGTGATACTGACGATAATTCTTATAATAACTTATGCGCTTTCCGTCGTTTTCAATTTTTCGCATATGATGGACGGCAAGGGCAGCAGAAAGCCCGGCTTTGCAACGGCTGGTCTGTTCCTGCTCGCGGCGTTTGTCTATATTATTTTCAAGCGCATGAACAAGCGTCCGCTTGTCGTCGGAACGGTGTTCTGGTCGATTTCGCTCGTGTGCTCCGCCTATGCGCTGATGATGTGCTTCTTCTACAATGACCTCATGAGCCTGTTCTATCCGCTGATGATGGCTTTCCTCCCGCCGAGCTTCGGCATCGCAGCGCCGTTCAAAACGAACAACACGCTCTATTTTGCTATCCTTTTTGCAATCCCCGCGGCTGAGCTGATATTTCATATTATCCTGCTCGCCCTGCGCTCGAAAAAGGTCAAAAAATAAACAGAATATAACATTGTGATTTTCAGGCTGTTCCGTTTCGGAACAGCCTTTTTTATCTCCGGAAACCTTGATATATAAGCACTTCCGGCTTTTTGCATTTTTAGCGTTTATTTAAACTTTATAAATGCAATACAAATTTAACTTTTTTTAACCAAACTTAACCGCGCCTTATATTGACTTTGTTTATACACTGTTATAAATTAAATTTATCTCGGCTTTTACCCTTTTGTAGCGGAAAATATATTCCGCGAGGGGCGGAGCCAAAATGACGGAACATCACGGAGGAGAAATGGAAAAGAAAAATGCAACGCCGAGCGTCAGACAGCTGTTATGCGCTTCGGCGGAGAAGTATGGAGAAGAGATATTCATAAAATTCGTGCGAAACGGCGCGGTCGAAGAGCGCAGCTATGTCCGCGTCAAAACGGACAGCGAAGCGGTCTGCCGCTGGATCAGAAGCATATCGAAAGATGGCATGCATGTCGCCGTTGTCAGCAAGACGAACTACGAGTACATAACCTGTATCACCGGAATACTCATGAGCGGCAGCGTCGTTGTACCGTTTGCGCCCGATATATCCGCTAAAGAAGCGTCGGAGCTTTTCGACCGCGCGGATATCGACATGGTGCTCTATGACAGCACATTTTCCGAGAATGTCGGCGAGGTCATGGCAAACTGCCCGAAGATAAAGCATGCGGTCGACCTCTCGGACGAGAACTTCTTCGCCGGTATCTATGAAAAATATTCGGCGGCGAGCGAATACGCGCCCCTCTCCGACTACGAAGTCGATCCCGACAAGTGCGCGGTCATAATATTCACCTCCGGCACGACCGGGGTCAAAAAAGGCGTTATGCTCTCGACCAACGCCCTCGTTGGCAACATCATGTACAAAGAATATATTAATATTTTCAGCGAGCGTACCTCGACCCTCTCGGTGCTCCCGATGCACCATATCTACTGCTTCTCGGGCGACTATCTGAAAAACCTGTGCGACGGCGTTCAGGTCTGCCTCAACGGCAATCTCAGCGATATCGTCCCGAATCTTCAGCGCTTTGAGCCCAACGCCATGCGCGTCGTTCCGATGATAGCTCAGCATCTGCTCCAGCGCATAAAGATAACCGCGGCGAAAAATCCGGATATCACTCCCGCCGAGGCGGCAAAAATCGTGCTCGGCAAGAACCTCAACTGGATAGTTTCGGGCGGCGCATATCTCGATCCGCTGCTCGTCGAGGAATATGACAAGCTCGGCATAATGCTCCGCCAGGGCTACGGCATGACCGAGGTCGGCTGCCGCATTTCCGTGCCCGACAGAGGCGTTTCTACCGAGTCCGTTGGCAGGGTTATAAATATCTGCGATGTCCGCACCGAAAACGGCGAGATCCAGATAAAGACTCCGACGATTATGCTCGGCTATTATAAAATGCCCGAGGAGACGGCGCAGATGTTCACCGAGGACGGCTGGTTCAGGACGGGCGACATCGGCTATGTCACCGAGGACAGGCAGCTGTTCATCACCGGCAGAGTCAAGAATCTGATAATCCTTTCGAGCGGCGAAAACGTCTCTCCCGAGGCGATTGAGAAGAAGTTCAAAAAATTGAATATAGTTGACGAGGTCGTGGTTTACGGCGAAAACGACCGCATCGTCGCCGAGATATATCCCGATTTCGAGCACGCGAAGCAGGAGGGGATAGAGGATATCCCCGCCGAGATAGAGCGCCGCATGGACGAGATAAACGCGGGCGCAAAGACCTCGCATTTTGTCTCGGAGCTGAGATTCCGCGATGAGCCTTTTGAAAAGACCTCGAGCGGCAAAATAAAGAGAAAAGAAACCGTTGTGGGCTGAGAAGGAGAGAAAAATGAAACCGAAGGCAGGAACAGAGGTATTTGAGCTCATCCCCTCGCAGAAGATGATAAACTTCATGCTCAAATACAGCTTCTTTCACAAGCAGGTCATTCAGATACCCATGTCGATAGTCACGCACACGCCGATAGATTTCGATGTGCTCAAAAAGGCGCTGAATATAGAAATAGAGCGCAACGACTGCATGAGGCTGCGCTTTTATAAAGAACACGGGGAGTTCTATCAGTATTTCCTTGACAAATATGTTGTTGATGATGTGCCGGTTGTGACCTTTTCGACCGAAGAGGAACAGCAGGCTTATCTCACCGCTGATGCGCGCAGACCCATACGGCATTTGAAAGGCGAGGATTTCCGCATTATATTCTTCCGCTCGTTCGACGGCGGTTACGGAATATATATCAACATCACCCATCTGTGCATGGATGCCGCGGCGGTCTTTGTGTTCTTCTCCGATCTGCTCGGAGTCTATGACCACCTGAAAAACGGCAAGCCCATGCCGCGTCCGCTCGGCGAATACAAAAAGACGATAAGAAAAGAGCTCGCCATAGTCGCGGACGAAAAGAAGATGAAAGAGGAAGAGGAGTTCTATACTCAGTTTTTCCTCAAGGACGGCGATCCGCTCTATGCCGGAGTTCACGGTCCCGAGTTGCTCGAAAAAGAGCGCAAAAGAAAGCACGATCCGTCCCTCAGAGCACCGTCCTGCTTCGACCCGATACACGACAAGGCGGAGCTTGCAAGATACGATGTCTCGAAAGAGGACAGTGACAAGATACTCGCATTCATTCAGTCGAGCGGCGTCAGCCCCGAGTGCCTTGTCCAGCTTGCAATGCGCCTGCACATCTCGAAGATAAACTACAGAACGAACGATTCTTATTTCGTCACCCTCTGCACCCGCCGCAGAACCCTCAGCGAGAAGCGCTCCGGCGGCACGCTTGCCGAGCCCCTCCCGTGGAGAATAGTCCTGCCCGAGAGTTTGACCTTCAGTGAGGCTCTCGACAAGATGGCGGAGCTTCAGATGACCCTGTTCAGGCACATGGATTACCCCTATCTCGAGTGCCGCGAGCTTGTGAGAAAGCTGTTTGATTACAGCCCGGTAGCCGCGTCGTCCTCGATGATGTTCTCGTGGTTCCCGCTCGGCAAAGACACGATGAACGGCTGGGACTATGAGTTCACGGGCTACAGCCTCGGCAGATACATCATGCCGCTCTACAGCTTCGCAATGTACGACGCGCACAGCGGCTGCTTCAAATTTTCGTATATGCACCGCACGAATATGATAACCTCTGAGCATATAAAAGCTCTGCATGAAAAGACCGTTCGAGCCCTGCTTCTCGGCGCGGAGAACCCCGACAGAACGCTCGGCGAGATACTCGATATACTTTAATCTTAAAAGGAGAGACAGTTATGCTTGAAAAGATTGCCGAAATAATCTGCGAATATGTCTATATTGACCCTGCCGAAATTACCGAGCAGGCGAACCTCAGAACCGATATCGGTCTGAGCTCGCTCGACCTTATGAGTGTCGCGTCGGATATGGAAAACACATTCGGGGTGAAGATTTCCGAGAGGGCGATACTCACCGCCAAGACAGTCAGGGATCTTATCGCCTGCGTGGGCTGATAAACAAATGTGATATAAAAAGAAAGCTGCAATCCATGGATAAAACCGTGAATTGCAGCTTTGCTGTTTGTTGTTTAACTCAGATCTTCATCGCAACATCATATGCGCGCCACACGACGGAGCGGAGGTTGCCTATTGCAAGGCAGTCGCCGACGAGGTGGACGTTGCCGGACTTCTCGGCAAGCGGAGCGGGGATATAGCCCGCGCAGCTGATGACGGAGTCACAGTCGATGTTGATGTCCTTGCCGTCCTTGCCGGTGCAGACGATAGAGCCGTCCTTGACTTCCTTGAGTGTCGTCTCAAGATAGACGGGAGTCTTGTGCAGGGCGAACCACTCTCTGAGATAAGAGGAGTTTGCAAGGCAGACGCCGGTCTGGCTGATAAGGTCGTCCTTCATCTCGACAATGATCGGATTCTTGCCCTGGAGAGCGAGCTCGTAGGCTATTTCGCATCCGGTCAGTCCGCCGCCGATGACAGCGACTGTATTGCCGACTTCTGCGCCGTTGAGGTAGTCGCAGCCCTCGATCATCTTCTCGTAGCCGGGGACTCTTCTGAGGAGTCTCGGGGTCGAGCCGGTCGCGATGATGACGGGATCGCTGCCGAACGCCGCGATATCCTTTATCTCGTCGTTGAGTCTGACTTCGATGCCGAGCTTCGTCATCTGGCGTCTGTACCAGTCAAGCAGGTCGCGGAGCTTGCCCTTGTAGGACTCTGCGCTCGCGGGGATGAATGTTCCGCCGAGCACGTCGCTCTTCTCGTGGATTATCGGATTGTGTCCGCGGAGCTTGAGCACGCGGGCAGCCTCCATGCCACCGATGCCGCCGCCGACGATGTGGACGGTCTTGGGCGAGTTGGTCTTCTTTATGTAGTGCTTGTTCCACTGCATCGTCTCTGCGTTGATGGCGCAGCGGGAAAGATGCAGGCTGTCGGAAAGCTCCTGATCGTTGGGCACGCCCTTGTAGTGGCACATGTTGAAGCAGCCGTTGTGGCAGAGAATGCAGGGACGGATGTCATCCTCCTCGTCATTCGTCATCTTCGTGACCCACTCCTGATCGGCGAGGAACTGACGCGCGAATCCTGCGCCGTCAAGCTTGCCTTCCTTTATCGCGTCCGCGGCAACTCTCGGATCGAGGCGGCCGGCGCAGATAACGGGAATGTCGCAGAACTGCTTGATGTATTCAACATCCTCGAGGTTGCAGTTCTCGGGCATGTAGATGGGCGGGTGAGCCCAGTACCATGCGTCGTATGTGCCGTTGTCGCAGTTGAGGCAGTCATAACCGGCATCCTGAAGATACTTGACAGCCTTCTCGGACTCTGCCATGTCGCGTCCTACTTCGGTATAGGCCTCGCCCGGGAGCGCGCCCTGACGGAAGCCCTTGGTCTTGGAAATTATGCTGTAGCGCAGGGAGACGGGGAAATCGTCGCCGCACGCCTTCTTGATAGCCTGAACGACCTCGACCGCGAAGCGGTAGCGGTTCTCGAACGAGCCGCCGTATTCGTCGGTGCGCTTGTTGACATATTTAAGGGTGAACTGGTCGAGCAGATAGCCCTCGTGGACTGCGTGAACCTCAACGCCGTCAACGCCTGCGTCCTTGAGCATCTTTGCGCTCTCTGCGAACGCATTGACAAACTCCTTGATTTCAGCCTTGGTCATCTCTCTCGAGGGAACTTTATCAGACCAGCGGTTGGGCGAGGGGCTCGCGGAAGCCGTGATCTTGTCGAGATCCATGAAGGGCTTGCTGAGGACTCTCAGCGCGGGGTTGGTGTAGAGCTTCTCCATCATTTCGCTGATGGTGAAGGAGCGGCCGAAGCCTGCGGTCAGCTGAACGAAGAGCTTCGCGCCGGTCTTGTGGAGCTCGGGAGTCCACTTTTTGAGGTCGGCATACATCTTCTTGTTCTTGTGGAGCCACTGGCCGAACATGGGGTTGTAGACCGGCTGACATCCGGGGAGAACAAGACCCACGTTGTTCTTCGCGACTTCCATGATAAAGCGTGCGCCGTCTTTATCGAAGTGGTTCTTCTCCATCCATCCGAAGAGGTCGGTGCCGCCCATGCTCGTGAGCACGATGCGGTTCTTAATCTCGCAGTTGCCGATCTTCCACGGAGTGAATAAGGGCTGTAATCTTTGATCCATATAATTGCCTCCAACAAAGAATTGAATATTTCATCGACAATATATTATCACATTCCGGCTTATTACGCAACAAAAAAACGCGCTTTATCAATACTTTTTTATCAATACTGCCCGTCCTTTTTGACCATCAGGCAATAGCTGACTCCCTCGGGGGCGAGTATCGGTTCTGCATTTTTCATTTCGTTGTGCGCCTTGAAGAAATCGCGGTCAATATCGCCGCTGTCCGCAAGCTCATAGATGAGCGCGCCCGCTTCTCCCGCGATGAGCTCGATATCCGTGTGTGAGTATCGCGCTTTCATCTCTTCGCCCGCGCCGCCGGCAAGCAGTCTGTTCTTCTGCTCCCGGGTGCAGTCCCGGTCATTCGGGAAGTCGAACACGAGCGCGCTTTCGCTCGCCGAGTTTTCAAACAGGATTTTAACGCAGCGTGCGAACTCGTCTTGGGTCAGATAAAAGCTTATGCCGAGTAGGCTGAAAAATGTCCTCTCCTTAGGGTCATATCCCGCATTTAGCAGAGCGGGGATAAAACCCTTGCCGAGGTCGCAGCCGACATAGCTGATATTTTCGCGGTCGATTCCAGCTTCGTCAATGCGTCTTACCTTGTCTTCAATCATCTCGGGGCGGTCGAGCTCGAATACTTTGATATCTCTGTCAATTTTATAGCCCGATGTGTCGTAGCCCGCGGCGGCGATGACATATTGCCGCGCGCCGAGTCTTATCTCGTTTTCCATATGCCGCTTGCAAAACGCGGAGCGCGCGATTACACTCGGCGCGATAAATCCGTTCATAACGCGCCCGAGCGGATCGCCGCCACTGTAATTCGGGTCAAAAAATGCGATGCCGTTTTTCATGTTTTCCGCTATCGCGTTCTTTTCACTTTCACTCAGAACCTCTCCCGCGAGCGGGTCGTCAAAGATCTTTGCTTCGTCAGTTTTCGTGTGGTAATACCGAGCAAAACAGCTCACCAGTGCAGTCATGTTGTTCATTTCAAAACACCTCCGTACACTTAATACCACACGGGGCAGGGGATTACAAGACTTGACAAATCGGCGTTTTTGTGGTAATATAAACAAGAAAAGACAAGAAAAATTTTTTGAGCTGCCTGCTTCGGCGGCTCTTTTTATTTTATTAAAAGAAAAAGCAGAGAGTCGTTTTACCGACTCTCTGCGCTTTTTATAAACTTATTTCTGCTCTGCGTCCGCTGCGGCGTCGGCGGAGAAAATCTCCTTTGCGCTCGCCGCGAGTCCCGCGAGGGACTGAAGCTCGCTCGGAATGATGAGCTTCGTCGCCTTGCCGTCCGCAGCCTTTGCGAATGCTTCAAGGCTCTTTATCGTCAGATAACCGTCCTTCGGGGCGGCTTCGTTTATCAGGGCGATAGCCTTCGCCTGAGCCTCCTGAACGGCGACGATAGCCTGCGCCTCACCCTCTGCCTCGCGAATCTTTGCTTCCTTGACAGCCTCTGCGTGAAGAATGGCGGCCTGTTTGTCACCCTCTGCGGCGAGGATCTGGCTCTCTTTCTGACCCTCTGCAACGAGAATCTTGCTTGCCTTTTCACCCTCTGCGCGCAGGATTGCCTCACGGCGCTGACGCTCTGCCTTCATCTGCTTCTCCATCGCGTCCTGAATCTCGGGCGGGGGAAGAATGTTCTTGAGCTCAACGCGGTTTACTTTGATGCCCCATGCGTCGGTGGCTTCGTCGAGGATAACTCTGATTTTTGCGTTGATGACATCGCGCGATGTCAGCGTGTGGTCAAGCTCCATTTCGCCGATGATGTTTCTCAGCGTTGTTGCCGAGAGATTTTCGATAGCGGATATCGGGCGCTCCACGCCGTATGCATAGAGCTTCGGGTCGGTTATCTGGAAGAAAACGACCGTGTCTATCTGCATCGTGACGTTATCCTTTGTGATAACGGGCTGGGGCGGGAAATCCACAACCTGCTCCTTGAGGGAGACGGTCTTCGATACTTTCTCAACGAAAGGTATCTTGAAGTGGATGCCGGTCTGCCATGTGGTCGAATATGCGCCGAGGCGCTCAATGACATAGGCCTTGGACTGCGGCACTATCTTGATGTTGAGCACGACGATAACGAGCACGAGCACGATTATGCCGATGATTACTCCGATTGCTACAGGTCCCATAATAATCCTCCTTTAGTGTTTTGAAACCATAAGTTTAACGCCGTCGATTCTGTCAACGGTGATATTTGAACCTTTTTCAATGCGGCTGCCGTCGGACGATCTTGCCGTCCAGGTCGAGCCCTCGACCTTCACTATACCGGTGCCCTCGGTGTTGTCAACAGTCTCCTCGACTATTCCCTCGAGACCTATGTATCTGTCAGCGTTGGTCGGCTGAACGCGCTTTTTTGAAAATTTCTTGACGAGCGGACGGGTCACCGCAAGCGCGACGAGCGACACTGCCGCGAAAATCACCCACTGAAGCCAGACGGGCGCCGAGCAAAGCTCCGATATCAGAGCCGCCGCCGCACCGACGGCGAACCAGATCGTGACAAGCTGGACGGTCGCGGCTTCAACAACGATGAACGCTATGAGCAGCGCTATCCATAATATAAGCATTGTGTATTCCGGCAAAACAGGCTCCTCCTTTGATATATTGACCGAAGCGAAAATGCTTCGATTCGATATAATTATATCAAAAGAGTGAGCCCATTGCAATATGCGCGGATATTATTTTTAGAGGAACGATTTTTGTCAGTTTTTGCTTTTGGTTATCGGCTTTCGCAGCAGAAGCGAGGTCAGCGCCCTGCCGTTAAACGGAATGAGGGGATAGAGATAGCAGCGCCCGCTGACGGTCTTATTGAATGAAATCAACAGAGCGGTTATCACAAGCCCTGCAATGAAGCCCCAGAGGTTGAATATTGCCGTCAGTATCAGTATCATCATGCGGCAGAGTTTGAACGCATACCCGAGCTCATAGCTCGGCTGGGCGAAGTTCGTTATCGCGACGAACGCCATATAGAGAACGACCTCCGCCGTGAACCACTTCGCGGCAATGGCAAATTCGCCGAGCACGAGCGCACCGATGACGCTAAAGGAGTTGCTCAGTGCGTTGGGCGTGTTGAGCGACGCCAGTTTCAGCGCGTCTATAACTATTTCAATTATTAGAAGCTGCATTATGACGGGCACGCTCGTCGGGTGCTCTATCTTTATGAAGTCGAGCCACGGCGGGATATATTCTGGATTTTGAATCAGCAGGAACCACACGGGAGTCAGCAGCAGCGCGAGCAGGAAAACTATCATCCTGACGATTCTCAGATAGCTGCCTATAAGGCTCGGAAAATAGAAATCGTTCGTGTCCTGCAAAAAATCGAATACGCCCGTCGGGATTATCATAACCGAGGGCGAGGTATCCGTGATTATCAGCAGACTGCCCTCATATATGCTCGCCGCCGCGCTGTCCGGGCGCTCGGTGTAACGCACCTTCGGAAAGGGGTTGAACCTCTGCTTCGGTATAAGACATTCCGCAAGGCTCTCGTGCCCCATGGTCAGAGCGTTTATGTCTATGGAATTCAGCTTTTTCTTTATCTTTTCGACCTCCTTGGGGTCGGCCGTGCCCTCAAGATAACAGAGCACAATATCTGTTTTCGACCTCGTTCCCACTTGCGTCAAATACATCGTGAGCTTCGTGTCCCTGACTCTGCGGCGGATGAGCGCGGTGTTGAATATCAGCGTTTCGACAAAGCCGTCGTGCGAGCCTCGAAGCACTTTGTCGTTTTCAGGCTCGTCCACGCTTCGCGCGGGATAAGTCCGCACATCTATAATTATAGCTTCTTTGAATCCGTCAACTATCATGCCCAACGCGCCCGAGAAGAGAAAAGTCTCGAACCTGTCGAAGTCGTTTACGACCTCGGTCTCGACATAGGGCACGAACGCGTCGGCAAATTCGCGCGTTGTGCCGACAGTTTTGAGCTTCTTCTCGTCCGCGTTCATCATGAAGCTCATGATTTTTTCCATCAGCCCGTCTTTTATAAATCCGTCGATGAACCACAGCATGGCACGGTGGCTGCCGATCATTATCTGACGGCTGACGAGGTCAAAGCTCTCGCTCACGCGCAGCCGCAGATTGAGCGAAGCAATGTCGGCTTCGTAGTTCCCCGAAAAAGTCTGCTTTTCCATTATGAATATCCCGCCCTTAAAAAGAAAAAGATGATATACGGCAATTGTTTCACGCCGTATATCATCTCCGTTTTTGTCGCGATTATACGTTGTAATAATAGTATTCCGCTATCGCATACCAGAGCAGCGGACCGACAACGCCGTTCGGGGTCAGCCCGAAATATCGCCGAGCCGCCTTGACCGCCGCCTCCGTCTGAGGGCCAAAAATGCCGTCCGCCGCAACATACGGCACGCTCTCGACGCCGCGCGAGAGAACCTGGAGATATTCCTGAAGATTTCTCACTGCACTGCCCGTGCTGCCGCGGAGCAGATTGTAGCCGGGATATGCAAAACGCGCATATTGATCATAGATTGAAAATTCGCCGGGGAAGGTTCGCAGGATATCATTATATACAGCCTGCAGCTTGTTCCATGTGTCGCGCCCGACAATGCCGTCCGGCGCAAGGCCGTATTGCCGCTGAAACTGCACAACGCTGTTGTATGTGCCCTGGCCGAAAATGCCGTCGACCGCCGGGGGCTGGATGTTGTTTGTGAAGTTGCCGATAAAGTTCAAGAAATACTGAATCGTGCTCACATCTTGCCCTCTGTCGCCGCGTTTTATGACAGTCTTGAACTGCCGCTCGACGTCCGTCAGCCTCAAGCCCTCGCTGTAAAGCTCGCCGAGTCTTAGTATTCCGGCATAGAGTTGCTTTATTTTATACCATGTCGCCTTGCCGACGATGCCGTCAACGGTGAGGTTAAATAGGCTCTGGAACTTTCTGATCGATTCGCGCGTCGCCGTGTCGAATATTCCGTTGGGGGAGGGAATGCGCGGAATGGCGGGATAGTTTCGCGCGATGCGGTTGAGCTGGCGCTGGATTATCCTGACATCCTCCGATATGTCGCCGAGGCGCAGAGCCCTGCCGGGATATGATTCGCGGATATTCTTGACGGGCGCCGTCTTTATATTGACGTCGTTCCCGTAGTAATATTGAAGTATGCGGTATGGCGTATAGCCCTGATTCGCGAGTGTGACCGTGCCCCACTGCGAGAGCCCGTCGCAGGTGACCTCGCGCCCGGAGCAGTACTGTGTGAAATAGGGCTGAACCTGGTCGCCCTTTGTAACATAGTTGTTGAAAAGCTCGTCGACTATCTTCGCGACGTTTGAAAACACGCTGCGCCCCTCAATATATGCCTGGTCGTATGCGGTCGAGTTCGTGATGTCGAAGTCGTAGCCGCGGCTGCGGTAGTGCTCTGTATATATGCGGTTGAGCGCGAACGACGCCTGCGCATATATGTTGGCGCGTATCGCGTTGTCGGGCCATGTCGGATATATCTCGCTCGATGCGACATTTTTGAGATAATCCGTAAACGGCACAGTGACATTCCTCGCCGCCGCGTTCGGTCTGCCGAGGTGGACTGTTATTGTCTGGGGGATAACGGGAGTATCTGCTGCCATAGTATCACTCCTCAGACCGATTCGTTTATCACGTTCGGATTCTGCTCGCCGCTGACCGTCGGCAGCATTTCGACCGACTGTATTGAAACGGTGGAGTCGAAGATCGGAACGTTTTCAAGATATGTGCTGATGAATCCCGGGTGGCTGACGAATATATCGTATGTCGCATACGGCGCGAGCCCGCACGAGCCCTGTTCTGTCTCCGACAGGGATTTGTCGGGAGCGGGCAGCTGGAGATTGTCGAGTATGCCGCTCGAATCGGTGTGCGAATCATATATATAATATTTTTCGCCGTCTATCTCTTTGTATACTATCACTCGGCTGTTGCCGACGGGATAGAGCCCGTTCGAGCTGTAGGTCTCAACGCGCAGGATGCCGCGCTTGTTGCACTCGCTCTTGAATTCGTCGAACCTCTGCATCGCGGACTGGGTGTTCGTCAAGGTGAGATTTTTGTTTTTGAGCGTCTGCGGGTCGACGAATATCGTGCGCGGCTGGGGGATGTCTCCGCGCCCTGCCGCCTGCGTGCGCTCGGGTGTGAACTGGGATTTGTCCGTGTCCGCGCCGTTGTCAAACTGCATCTGACTCTCCCTCTGAGCGTTGGTCTGCCGCTGAATTGTAACTGTCGCCGCGGCGCTCACCGCTTCGTTTTCCTCCGCCTTTGCCGAAACCGCCTTTGCGGGCTCTGCCGCCGGCGCGTTTACAGGCTCTGCATCTTCCTGCACTTGTGCCGAAACCTGTTCGGCTTGGCTTTCCTGCTGCGCCGATGCGGGCTCAGGTTCCGCCTTTTCCTGCGCGGATACCGGTGCCGTGTTGCGCTTTTCAAATTCGAGCAGTTCTCTCTTGTATCGCTCCATGAGCGAGACTATATCTTCGTTGTTCATAAAAGGCCTCCGTTGGGTAAAATTTGCAGGGCGTCCGTTTTGCGGGCGCGCAAAGACATCCCATATTTAATATATTGTCTATTCGCCTTTTTGGTCACACAGGCACTCTTCGCGGCATACCATTTAGCAAGCGGAGGGCGGATTTTGTGAATTTTGTCGGATTTCGCGTCCATAGCCTACAAGAAAACTGGTTCTTGAAACAAAAGTGAAAAAATGTGTTGACAACAAAAGCACAGAGTGTTACAATTCAGTAAACCGTTGAAGAAGGGTAAGTAAGATTTCTCCCTCATCTCGAAGAGAGCCGCAGGCGGTGGGATTGCGGCAGAATGAAAGAAACCTGAATGGACTTCTAAGGGCAATCGGAACAAAGGTTATCCTTTAAGTATGTGCGCCGGAGCAGGACTCTCCGTGAAGAAAAGTCAGCGTATGTCAGTACGCGCTAAGCGGACGCAAAAGCGTCAAGCCGGGTGGCACCGCAGGATGATAATATCTCCTGTCCCAGCATTATTGCAGGGACAGGAGTTTTTTTATTTCGGAGGAGATAGTTATGTTTTTGTTGAGTAAACTTTGGCGCACGCCGCGCCTGTGATATTTTCGATTCTTAGTTTAGCTCAAAAATTTTTATCAATTACCGAAAGGAAGAAATACAATGAAAAAGATAATCGCACTTGTACTCGCACTTATGCTCACAGTTACCTGCTTCGCCGCCTGCGGCAAAAAGGACGGAGATACAAAGAAGAAATACACCGTCGGCATCTGTAACTATGTCGATGACGCATCGCTCAATCAGATAGTAGACAACATCAAAAAGCAGCTCGCTTCCGTCGCCGCCGAAAAGGGCGTCGAGATCGAAGTCAAATACGATAACTGCAACGGCGATTCAGTTGTTATGAATCAGATAATCTCGAACTTCATCGTTGACAAGGTCGATCTTATGGTCGGCGTCGCGACCCCGGTCGCAATCGCAATGCAGGCGGCAGTCGAGACCGAGAACAGCGATATCCCGGTCGTGTTCTCCGCAGTCAGCGATCCTATCGGCGCAAAGCTCGTTGATTCTCTCGACGCACCCGGCGGTCAGATAACCGGAACCTCCGACTATCTCAACACCAACTCCATAATGGATCTCATGTTCCTCAAGGATCCCGATATGAAGAAAGTCGGTCTGCTCTACGATGTCGGTCAGGATTCCTCGACCCAGGCTATAAAGGACGCAAAGACCTATCTCCAGTCCAAGGGTGTTGAAGTTATCGAGCGCACCGGAACCACCGTTGACGAAGTCACCCTCGCCGCAAAGGCACTCGTTTCCGACGGCGTTCAGGCAGTGTTCACTCCCACCGACAACACCATAATGAAGTCCGAGCTCTCCATATATGAGATATTCGCAGACGCAAAGATTCCGCACTACACCGGCGCTGATTCCTTCGCCCTCAACGGAGCTTTCCTCGGCTACGGCGTTGACTACGCAAAGCTCGGCGTTGAGACCGCAAATATGATAATCGATATCATGATAAACGGCAAAGATCCCGCAACGACCCCCGTGCTCATGTTCGATAACGGCACCGCAACAATAAACACCGAAATCTGCGCAAAGCTCGGCTATAACTTCGACGAAGTCTCGAAGCTCTTCGCTCCCAAGTGCACCGAAGTTAAGAGCATCACCACCGCCGAGAGCTTCGACGATGTAAAATAAGATTCAATCGGTCCCCGGGGAGCACTGCTTCCCGGGCGGCTCAATAAAGCAGGAAAGAGGAAACACAATGTCTTTGGATTCGATATTTTCACTCGGCCAGTCGGCGCTCGAGCTGGGACTTATAACCTCGCTCACGGTGCTTGCACTGTTCCTGAGCTATTCGATGCTCAATGTCTGCGATCTTTCGACCGACGGCTGCTTTACGCTCGGCGCAACGGTCGGCGCGGTAGTCGCAATAGCGGGTCATCCGTATCTGTCGATAGCCGCGGCAATGGCGGCGGGAATAGCCTCGGGCTTCATAACGGCGATACTTCAGACGAAAATGGGCATCAACAGCCTGCTCGCCGGAATAATCGTAAATACGGGACTCTATTCAATAAATATCGCTGTCATGAGCGGCTCGTCGATACTCAATATGAATAAAACGGACACTGTGTTCACCAAGATGGCGGCGCTCCTCAAGGGCACTCCAGTGGCGAGACAGTCAAAGCTCTTCGTGGCGATAATCGCCGTCGCGGTGGTTGCTATTATACTCGGACTTTTCCTGAAAACCCGCCTCGGACTCGCAATAAGAGCGACGGGCGATAACCCCGATATGGTTCGCTCCTCGTCCGTCAACCCGGCGTTTACTACAATAATCGGACTCTGCGTCGCGAACTCGTTCACCGCGCTGTCGGGCTGCCTGCTCGCCCAGTCGCAGAGATCAGTCAACATCGATATCGGAACCGGAATGGTGACCATTGCCCTCGCGTCCCTGCTTATCGGCGGCGTGTTTCTCGGCAGAAAGAAGATGCCGCTGAGAATATTCGGCATGGTGCTCGGCGCGTTCATATTCAGACTCATTTATACAATCGCTCTGCGCTTTGATATGCCGGCGTTCATGCTCAAATTTGTCTCGTCCGTTATAGTTATCGCGGCGATAGCAACACCCTATTTCAAAAAACAGCTCCCGCTTTTAAAGCGCAGAATTCAGACCCGTTCGGGGAGGAGGAAAGCAGATGCTTGAAATATCACACATCTCGAAAACTTTCAATCCCGGCACGGCGAACGCCAAAAAGGCGATAGACGATCTTTCCCTGAGCGTCGCCGAGGGTGATTTTATAACGGTCATCGGTGCGAACGGCGCGGGCAAGTCAACACTTTTCAATGCCATCGCCGGCAGCTTTATAACCGATTCCGGCAGCATCTCGCTCGACGGAAAAGATATCACTCTCATGCCCGAGCATAAGCGCGCCAAGAGCATCGGCAGACTTTTTCAGGATCCGATGCGCGGCACCGCGCCCGGCATGACGATAGAAGAAAATTTAGCCCTCGCCGCAGGTCACGGCGGCTGGCTGAGCCGAGTCTCAAAGGGCGATAAGAAGCTTTTCAGAGATAAGCTCGCCCTGCTTGAGATGGGACTTGAGGACAGAATGAGTCAGCCGGTCGGTCTGCTCTCCGGTGGTCAGAGACAGGCTCTGACGCTCATGATGGCAACTTTCAATCCGCCGAAGCTCCTGCTTCTCGATGAGCACACAGCGGCGCTCGACCCCGCAACGGCTGAAAAAGTTCTCACGCTCACAAAGAGCATCGTCAGCGAGAATAATCTCACCTGCCTTATGATAACGCACAATATGCAGTCGGCTCTCGAACTCGGGAACCGCACAATAATGATGCACGGCGGAAACATAATTTTCGACGCCGAAGGGGAGAAACGGTCAAAGCTCACCGTTCAGGATCTGCTCGGCAAGTTCAAAGAGAACGCGGGCAAAGAGCTCGATAACGACCGTATGCTTCTTGTGTAATAAAACAAAAAAAAGACCCGTCCGGTTATCCGGACGGGTCTTCTTGTCGTCATAATAAAACTCCCGAACGCATAGCATCCGGGAGTGTGGAGCAGGTGAGGGGAATCGAACCCCCGTGTTCAGCTTGGGAAGCTGACATTCTGCCATTGAACTACACCTGCATTGCTTTGATATAATAGCACAGTGTGTATGAAAAATCAATATCTGCATAAAATAAAATCCCGTTGTGCCCACCGCTTTTCCGCCGCTTCATCAAAGCTAAAATAAAAAACTTTCATCCCATGCGAAAAATTTTTGAAAAAAGGTTGACAGAGGGACTGAGAGTGTGTATAATATTGACTCGCAGGTGAGAGAAAACCTGTTCGGAGTTTGATATTGGGGAATTGTGTAACGGTAGCACGACAGACTCTGACTCTGTTTGTTGGGGTTCGAATCCCTATTCCCCAGCCAGAAAAAAGCACTTGCTTTAGCAAGTGCTTTTTTTATTAAGCCGGCTTATGCCCATGATGTATGGCGAGCGCTTTATAGCCCGAATCCAAAGAAGATTTCCACGGAGATGTCCTTGTGAAAATAAAAGCTGCTGTTTTCGATATGGACGGACTGATGTTTGATACCGAACGCCTTGCGATGGCGGCGTGGGACTACGCGGGCGAAAAGATGGGACTCGGCAAGGCGGGATATATGGTCATGAAGACCCTCGGCGTGACAGCCGAGCGCGCGGACGAGATATGGCGCGAGGAGTTCGGGAGCGATGTCGATACCGAGGCCATGCGCCGCTACGGCAGGGAATTCACCGATAATTTTTATGAACACAACAAAGTCCCCGTGAAATACGGACTTTATGAACTGCTCGATTGGCTGAAATCGGCAGGGATAAAGACCGCAGTAGCTTCGTCCTCGACCCGCAGAGCCGTTCTGCGCAACCTCGAAAGCGCGGGTATAACTGATAAGTTTGATATAATAGTCAGCGGCGAAATGGCGGCGCGCTCAAAGCCCGCGCCGGATATCTATCTCAAAGCGTGCGAGCTGCTCGGCGAAAGCCCAAAGGATTGCATAGCTCTCGAAGATTCACGCAACGGTCTGTGGGCTGCGCATAACGCCGGATGCCGCGTGATAATGGTGCCCGACCTCTGGCAGGCAGATGAGGAGACCGAGAAGATACTTTGGAAAAAGCTCGGCAGCCTGCTCGAGGTCAGAAACTTCCTGCGCGGGGATGAATAATAAAAATACGCAAATAATATACAGAATCCTACCCACAGTTTTCGGTGGGTAGGATTTTTGCATTGGTTTATCATAATAATACGAGCTGCATTGATAAATTGGGGTTTGTAGCTGTAAGTGCCGACAATAACCAGCTACTGCAATATTATAAATCGGCACAATTGTTTAGGACGGGTATTATCCGTCCGTGAAATTTGTACAATTTTATTGCTATGCAACTTGTAGGGACAGCCCTCGCGGCTGTCCGCTATCGGCGATAGCCGATACAACAATTTTGATTTGTTTATAATTGGCTTACTACCTTCGCGTCCCACTATAATCAAACTTTTCACACTTTCCGCGTTTCGGCATTTTCTTTTTGTTTGAAAAAGAAAACGCCTGCAAAAGAAAAGCAAAACAGGGGGAATCCCCCCTGTACCCCCGCGAATGCCGCGCCGCGGTACCTAGCTCGCGGCTCTCAGTCAGTAGCTCGGCACATTCGCCCGTAAACTCGCTTTGCTCAAGCAATACGGGCTCGTGCGTCTTGCTTCGCAAGCCGTTCCCTCGCCTGTTTCAATTGGCTTATCTAACACTGCGGCGCGGCTATTAAAGGTTTTATTATAGAAGTCAACTGGTCACTTGCTTTTATTTTGCTATAGCTAAAGTGATAGATAAATCCAAATTTATCTCTACCACAAAACAACCCCCAACCGCAGCAGCTGCGATTGGGGGTTGCATACATATTATTTATTCCCTGCGGGTTTATCAATCCGTTACGGGCAGGCTCTCTATAAGATCGGTCAGCTCGTAGTAGAAGCTGAGCGTCTGTCTCTTTGTGCTCTGCATTCCGATGACTGTGCCGTGGTCGCCCTCGCGCGTGGGCATGACGTACCATTTGGCGGTCTCGAGCTCCATGCCGGGGGTGTAGTCCTCATGCTCGTCGGTGAACGGGTAGCGCGCCGATACGACGTTTACAAGTCCGTCATTCGGAAGCCACGATGCGTCTATCCTGTAGTCGGAGAACAGGTTCTTCGAGTATGCGCCGAGAAGAGTGGCTGACGGGCGCAGAACAACGAGCGTCTTTATCTTCGGAACCTGGGTTCCCGCAAGCGTCTTGCGCGTGGTCTGATACGAATAGGAGAAATAGTAGACTCCGTCTACCGGCTTTGAGAGCTTGTTTATCTCCTCGGCTCTCTCGGGATACATATCGTCCGCCGCGGTGTCGGTGTGGGTCATGATAGTCATGAAAGCCTTTATGAACGCCTCCTCGGGGGTCGAGCCGTCGCCCGGTATGGGGGTCAGACCGAACTGCTCGAGGTGGAAGTCAACATAGCCGTTGAGCTTCGAGCGACCCATTAAGCCGGCGTAGGCGTAGCATGCTGCTTTGCCCAGCTCGGCCATGTTCATGCCGTCGATGATATATGCGAGCGTCGTGCCGTTGTGCGGGGCGCAGAGCGTTGTGACGGAGTTTATGTAGTTGCCCTTGCCGCCGGTGAACAGCGGGGAGATATCATCGGGTGAGGTTGCCGCCTGCTCCTCTTCGCTGCCGTATGCGAGCAGCGCCGTGAGCGTTCTGACCGTCGCGCCGCCGAACGAGTGACCGACGAGATTTATCTTCTTTATATTGCCGTCCGCGTCTGGCTCGCCCCAGCCCTCAATCATGGGCTTTGTGTAGGTTCTGCCGTAGCGGCTGTGGTTGAATTTCTCGGAGTGCGCCTTGCCGTAGTCAACGCGAGTGCCGGTTATCTGTGCGTAGAGCTCGCATACTCTGTCCCAGTTGCTCGACATCGGACCGACGGATGCGGCATAGCTTTCATAGTGAAGCTTGTTCAGCTCGTCCATGAGCGAGCATGACGCCGAGCCCCAGTAGGGGAGCGTGTCGTCGATTCCCTCGTCTGCGCCCCAGCCGAAAAGGCCGTGGACATATACATAGGGGTATTTGTTGACATCAATCGACCCGATCGCGCTCACTCCCTGTGCGGCGAGTGTGAATATGAGCGCCAGAACTGTTATCAGGCTCAGTGTGCGTTTAACGATTTTCGCTTTCATCAAAGATCCCTCCTGTATTATTACATATAAAAGCTTATCGTATCAATCAAAAGGTAAAATTACGTATTATAAAAATACCGTCGACTTTCAATTTTTTAAAAAGACGGTTTTATACATTTTTTAGCATTGTTACAAAAATGTCAAACTCCTGTGACAAAAATGACAAGGTTCATAAAAGTAAATATTTTTCGGACTGCAAAATTTCGTTTATGAGCGAATAAAAACCGACGCTCCGGCGATACTAATCGCAAAAGGAGTGAGAAAAATGATCGACAGAATATCGCTTATTTTAGTAATAATCGGCGCGCTCAACTGGGGCAGCATAGGCCTGTTCAAATTCGATATCGTCGCGTGGATATGCGGCGGCCAGGGATCGATAGTCGCGAGGATCATATATACGCTCGTGGCGCTCGCAGGCATCTGGTGCATCTCGCTGTTTTTCAGGGAGAATACGCTCCTCGAGACGAACGACGGAAAAACGAAGTAAACTTTTCAAAAAAAGGAATTGAAAATTGCAGCGGCGGCGGAGAGTGCAAAGGCGCTTTTCGCCGTCGCTTTGTTTAACGCCGACTTATCTGATGCAAAGCCGAGCGCAAAAATTTTTAAATTTTTTGATAACTTTGTAGGGAAAACAGGATTTTTTGCGTATATATTATTGAAAGGGGTGAGAACGGATGAGACTCAGCGACAGTTTTCTCGAACAGCTGCGCGCAAATACGGATATAGAGAGCGTTATTTCTCCCTATGTCAACCTGCGCCGAAGGGGCAAGAACCTCGTCGGACTCTGCCCGTTCCACAACGAAAAGACCCCGTCATTTACTGTTTATCCCGAAAACGGTAGCTTCTATTGCTTCGGCTGCGGAGTCGGCGGCGATGTGATAACTTTCGTGCGCCGAATGGAAAATCTCGACTATATGGAGGCGGTCAAGCAGCTTGCGGACAGAGCGGGAATGGCTCTGCCGGAGGACGGCTATGACGATACCCTCGCCAAAAAGCGCACCGCCGTTTTGGCGGCGAACCGCGCGGCGGCGAAGTTCTTTCACTCTCAGCTTTTCACCGACAGAGGCAGACATGCTCTCAACTATTTCCTTGACCGCGGGCTGACTATGGAGACCATCCGCCACTTCGGCTTGGGCTTTGCCCCGGACGATTGGCGCGCGCTTAAAAATCACCTCAACGAACAGGGCTTTGACGATATTTTGCTCGAGAGTGCGAATCTTCTGCGCCGCAGCGATAAAAACGGAAAAGTATCTTATTACGACAACTTCCGAAACCGCGTCATGTTTCCGATAATCGACCCGCGCGGGAATGTCATAGCCTTCGGCGGCAGAGTGCTCGACGACTCGAAGCCGAAATACATAAACACTTCGGACACGCTCGTTTATAAAAAGAGCAACGGCGTCTTTGCATTGAATTTTGCAAAGAACGGAAACGACGGCAAGCTTATTATCGCCGAGGGCTATATGGATGTCATAGCCCTGCATCAGGCGGGCTTCACAAATGCCGTCGCCTGCCTCGGTACCGCGCTGACAAAAGAGCAGGCGAATCTGCTCTCACGCTATGCGGATGAGATAATCCTCTCGTATGACGCCGATGAGGCGGGGCAGAAGGCGACCGCCCGCGCGCTCGGAATATTCGGCACCACGGGAATGGAGATAAAGGTTCTGCGCCTGACCGGCGGCAAGGATCCCGACGAGATAATCAAAAAATACGGCGCTCAGCGTTTCCGTGATATCATAAACGGCGCGGCGAACGACACGGAGTACAGACTCCTTCGGGCGCGCCAGGGGATAGACCTGTCCACCGACGACGGAAAGGTGAAATATCTTTCCGCGGCGACGGAGGTGCTCGCGGGGATACCGAGCCCCGTCGAAGTCGATGTCTATGCCTCGCGCCTTGCGAATGAGCTCGGCGTGGACAAGCTCGCTATTGAATCGCAGGTGAAATATAAGCGCGAGGGGCTCAGAAAACGCCGCATGGCTCAGCGCGAGCAGGATCAGAAGCGCCTGCTGATAAACGGACAGAACACAAAGAACCCGGAGCGCTCCCAGCATCTGCGCGCCGCAAAAGCGGAGGAGACGCTGATAGCCTCACTCATGCGGAACCCGGATTTCTATAACAAGCTCAAGGACGAGCTGTCTGCGGATTATTTTGTTACCGCGCTCAACAGACGCATCTTTTCGGTCATCCTTTCGCGCCTTGACGAGGGCGGCAACACCGAACCGTATTTCCTCTCGTCCGAGTTCACTCCCGATGAGATGGACGAGGTCGAGCGCATATTCCGCTCTGCGGCTCAGCTGAGCAACACCGTCGAAGAGTGCGCCGACTGTATAAAAATACTCAAAGAGGAAAAAAATAAGCCGGAGAGCATAAAAGCCTCCGAACTGAGCGACGACGATTTCGCAAAGCTGTTCAGACCCGATAAACAGGATTGATATTCTGTTTTGGGTCATGACATAAAAGACCGACTCAATATGCAACATAAAGAGAAGGAGACAGAGAAGTAATGGATGGTATCGAAAAAAGACCGGCGGTGAAAGCCCTTATCGAAAAGGGTAAAGCCGCAGGCAAACTGACCACCCAGGAGATCGACACGGTAATAGTCGACATGGATCTTGATATCGAGGATCTTGATAAGCTCTATGAGTCTATCGAGGCGCAGAATATCGAGATAATCGACGACCTGTCGATGCTGGATGTGGACGATGTCAACTTCGATCTGGGTGAGACGCCCAAGTCGACCGCTGACACCGCGGGGGTCACTGATGACAAGAACATCACTATCGACGACCCCGTCAAGGTCTATCTCAAGGAGATAGGCAAGGTTCCGCTGCTAACCCCCGAGGAGGAGATCGAGCTCGCCATCAGAATCGGCGACAACGACCCCGCCGCAAAGCGCAGACTGACCGAGGCAAATCTCAGACTCGTCGTCAGCATCGCAAAGCGCTATGTCGGCAGAGGCATGCAGTTTCTCGATCTTATTCAGGAGGGCAACCTCGGACTTATCAAGGCTGTTGACAAGTTCGATTACACAAAGGGATTCAAATTCTCAACCTACGCCACATGGTGGATAAGGCAGGCAATAACCCGCGCCATAGCCGACCAGGCGAGGACGATAAGAATCCCCGTTCACATGGTCGAGACCATAAACAAGGTCAAGAAGACCAACAGCCAGCTGCTGCACAAGAACGGCAGAGACCCCACGGCGGAGGAAATAGCTGAGGTGCTCGATATGCCCGTTGACAAGGTGCGCGAGATAATGCGTGTGGCTCAGGAGCCCGTCTCCCTTGAGACCCCCATCGGCGAGGAGGAGGACAGCCATCTCGGCGACTTCATCCCCGATGACGACGCTCCCGCCCCGGCAGACGCCGCTTCGGCGACCCTGCTCAAGGAGGAGCTCGCCCATGTGCTCAAGACTCTCACTCCCCGTGAGGAGCGAGTGCTCTCGATGCGCTTCGGACTCACCGACGGCCATCCTCACACCCTTGAGGAAGTCGGCAAAGAGTTCAACGTCACCCGTGAGCGCATCCGTCAGATCGAGGCAAAGGCTCTGCGCAAGCTCCGTCACCCGACGAGAAGCAAGAAGCTCAGGGACTACGTCGAATAATAAAACAAAAACCAGCCGCAAGCGTAAAAACTTGCGGCTGGGTTTCTTTTTATTTTCTGTACTTCGCCAGCAGACCTTCAAGGTTTTTGTGCAGAATCTTCTCCCTGTCCTCGTCGCTCAGCGGCAGGGACATAAATGTTTCAAGCTCCTTTTTGACGTTCCACATCGGGTAGTCCGAGCCGAAGAAAATTTTGTCCGTGCCGAAGATGTGAATCATCTCCATTATCCTCTCCGGGCTCATCGCGTAGAAACTGCTCGATGAGTCAACATATACTCCCGCTTCAGAGAGCTCCTTTGAGCCGAAGCCCCACTCGGACCACGCGCCGAAATGCGCCGCGATTATGTCGAGCTTAGGAAATCTTTCGAGCACCTTTATTATTTTAGTCGGCTTCGAATACTGCGTGCGGTAGTCGCCGGTGTGGAAGAGTATCGGCAGTCTGCCCTCAAGCACTTCGTACATGCGCATCGCTTCAGGCGCGTCTATGTCGAACTCCTGAAAATCGGGGTGCAGCTTTATTCCCGAGAGTCCGAGCTCTATCGCCTCGTCAACGATTTCCGGTATCTCGTCGCCGCATCCGGGGTGGAGTGTCGCAAAGCCGATGAATCGGTCGGGGTGCTCCGATACGCTCTTTGCAATAAATGAGTTTATCGAGCGCACCTGGTGCGGTGTCGTCGCGACCGAGTGAACAAGAAATTTGTCAACTCCCGCTTCGTCGCCGACCTTGAGAAGCATGTCGACCGTGCCGTCGAGGTCCATGTCAATGTCGTAGAAATCGCCGATGCTGCGTGCCGCCTTTCTGGCGAGCTTGTCCGGGTATATATGTGCGTGGCTGTCTATTATCATTTTTACATCTCCAGTGTGTTGAAACTTATTTTATGCGCGTCAGTTTACCCCTCACTGCGTGATAGTTTATCTCTCCGAGCGCGAATATCGGCGCATCGCTTTTGAGAGAGTCCGAAAACACTTTCTCAAATTTCGCGTCGGGCATCGCCTCGTTTATTCTTATAACCTTTTCGCTGTCCTTGCAGTTGAGCCCGGTCATTCTGCCTGTGTGCGGGTCAAGGCGCGTGGCGATGAGCGTGTGTACCTTGTACTTTTCGCATATCGGACGCAGCAGAAATTCGGGCGACGCCGAGCAGACGACTGCGGGGAGATCGCGGTTCTCCGGGCGGAAGAACGGATATATTCTCTTTTCATTCTTCTCCCAGAACTTTTTGACCATCTTTTCCGTGTTCACAAAGCGCAGGAAGCAGAAGAATCTGCCCTTCATCTTGTCACCGCCTATCTTTAAAAAGAAGCAGGCGAGGCAGACGAGCTGATAGGGAAGAATGACTATCAGCCACGGGTGCCTGACAAGGCAGAAGAGATAGAACACGCTCTCCGAGTCAACGGGGAAAACGGTCTTGTCAAAATCATAGAGGTCGAATTTCATTTTACAACTCCTTAAAGCTCAACTGTGAGCGTGCTGCCGTCGAGCCTGTGAACTGTCTCTTGGCCGCCGTATACAATGTGCGCCTCGCCATTGCCGGTAAGGGAATACGAGGTGAGCTTGCCGCCGCTCCAGGCCATATCGACTTTTATATTGCCCTTTGCAAGCAGACCGCGGACGCTGCCCTCGCTCCACTTGTCGGGGAGAGCGGGAAGAAGATATATCTTTCCGTCGAAGCAGTCGAGCAGCATCTCGCAGACTCCGCTGACCGCACCGAAGTTTCCGTCTATCTGGAAAGGCGGGTGCGCGTCAAAGAGATTTTCGTATGTGCCGCCGCCGTGGGAGTAGTTCATGCCGGTTGAAGCCTTGAATCTCAGCTGCTGATCGAAGAGCTTCAATGCGTGGTTGCCGTCGCGCAGACGCGCCCAGAAGTTTATCTTCCAACCGAGGCTCCAGCCCGTGCCGTCGTCGCCCCTTATTTCGAGCGAGCGTCTGCAAGCGTCCGCAAGCTCGGGCGTGCCGTCAGAAGTTATCAGATGCGCGGGGTGCAGACCGTAGAGCATCGAGCAGTGGCGGTGGTGTATCTCCGATTCTTTTTCTTCGTTGTACCACTCAAGAAGCTGACCCTTTTTGCCGATTTTGAACGGCAACATGCGGTCGAGCTTGTCTTTGAGAATTTCTGCAAACTCCTTGTCCTCGCCGAGGATGTCGGAAGCCTTGATGCAGTTTTCAAACAGCTCGCGGATTATGCTCATCGTCATTGTCGTCGTCTGCGAAACGGCGCAGTTGCTGCCGTTTAGGACGAAGTTGTTCTCTGGTGAGGTCGAGGGCGCGGCGATGAGATAGCCGTCCTTGTCCTCGACGAGATAGTCGCAGTAGAATTCCGCGCTCTTTTTCATTATCGGATAGGCGGTCTCACGCAGATATTTTTCGTCCATGGTGTATTCGTAGTGGGCAAAAATATGCTCGCAGAACCAGCCGGGCGACATCGGCCAGAATGCCCATACGGCGCATCCGCCGACGGGGGTCGTCATTCTCCAGATGTCAACATTGTGATGCGCGACAAAGCCGTGCATGCCGTACATCTCTTTTGCCGTGCGCTCGCCCGCGACGGACAGATCGCGCACCATCTCTATCAGCGGCTCGTTGACCTCAGGCATATCGCAGGGGAGAACTGGCCAGTAGTTCATCTCGGTGTTTATGTTTACAGTGTAGTTTGAGTGCCACGGCGGGCAGAGCTTCTCGTTCCAGATGCCCTGAAGCGTCGATGGCTGCGAGCCGGGGCGCGACGAGGATATCGCGAGATAGCGTCCGAAGTTGAACAGCAGGGTGTAGAGAGCGATGTCATTCTTGTCTTTCTTGAAATTGCGCAGACGCTTGCCGGTCGGTATGTTGTCTTTGCCGTTCGAGCCTATGTCGAGCTCAACTCTCGAATAGAGCGCGCGGTAGTCGGCGATGTGCGCGGATTTGACCGCTTCGTAATCGAAATTCTTCGAGAGTCTCTCGATGCAGGGCTCAAGGTGCGGCTTGCCGTTTGTGAAAGCGTTGTTCTGCCAGCCGTTGAAGCTCGTCTCTGCGGTGAGATAGAGCGTGACGACCGTCGCGCCGGTTATCTCTATTCCCTTGCCGCTTATATGCTTTTTGCCGTCCGTGTCGGCTTTCACGGCGCAGGTGAAGAGCATACCGCGCTCGCTGTCGATTTTCGAATAGCTCTGCTTATCCGACTGACCGTTCGTGTTGTGCTCGCTCGGCGCTTCGCCGCTCATGACGAGCAGACCGCTCTGCGACTTGACTTTGTGATGAAGCTGGCATCTGAGGCTCGCCGTGACATCAAACTTGCCGTTTTCGCAGATGAGGCGGACTGCGATAACCTTATCGGGATGCGACGCAAACAGCTCGCGGCGCATGATGCGCTTGCCCTGCCTGTAGCTGACAGAGGCGATCGCCGTGTCAAGATCGAGCGAGCGGATATAATCTGACTTGCGGTCGGAGCCGTCGAATGTCAGAACGAGGTCGCCCAGGGGCAGGTACGCCTGGCTCCATGTGCTCATGAAGTCGGATTCTATAATATCCTGCGACTCGCGCAGCTTTCCGTCGAGCGCGAGTGCGCGGGCTTTCTGAAAAGCTTCGAGCGAACCGGGGCGTATAGTGTTCTTCGGGTGTCCCGTCCAAAGCTCGTCGTGGTTCAAAGAGACGGTCTCTTCCTCTACTTTGCCGTATATCATGCCGCCGAGCGTTCCGTTGCCGATTGGCAGCGCCTGAGTCCAGACGGAGGCGGGCTTGTCATACCAGAGAAATGATGAATCCTTCATTTTTTAGCTCCTTATTTAAGAAGTAATAGACTAATAGATTATAAAAAAAATCGGGCTTTAAGTCAATGCTTTTAAGAAAATGCAGGAAACCCTGCAATTTTTGCTCTGCCGTCTTGCATTTTTATGTGGCTGTATGCTAAAATCATGTTACATATGTAAACGGAATAAGGTGAATATCCAATATGACAAAACAGCTGCTTTCAAAAATAGAGGGCTGTTACTCTTCCATGTCCAAGGGACATAAGCGGATAACCGACTACATAACCGAAAACTACGACAAGGCGGCGTTCATGACCGCGGCGAAGCTCGGCGACGCGGTCGGCGTGAGCGAATCGACTGTCGTCAGATTCGCGTCCGAGCTCGGCTTTTCGGGCTATCCTCAGCTTCAGAAGACCCTGCAGGAGGTAGTCAAGAGCAGACTGACGAGCGTCCAACGCATGGAGGCGGCGGGCGGCGAAGATATGCTCGAACACGCGTTTTCTTCCGATATCGATACGATAAAGGCGACCCGCGAGAGCATTTCGCGCGAGGCGTTCAACGCGAGCGTCGAGGCGATAAACCGCGCGAAGCATATCTATGTCCTCGGCGTGCGCAGTGCGGCGTCGCTTGCAAGCTTTGCGGCGTTCTATCTCAATTTTGTCTATGACAGCGTGACCCTCATCGAACCCGCCGGAACGGGCGAGGCGTTCGATCAGGCGTTCAGAATCAACAAGGACGATGTCTGCATCGCGATAAGCTTCCCGAGATATTCAAAGCAGACGATAAATATGCTGCGTTTTATATCCGACAGGGGAGCGACGGTTATCTCCGTTACCGACAGCGAAAATTCGCCGATAGCGCAGTTCGCGACCCATCTTCTCCTCGCGCGCAGCAGCATGGTTTCGTTTGTCGATTCCCTCGTTGCTCCGCTGAGCCTTATCAACGCGCTGATAGCGGCGGCGGCGAGCGAAAAGAGCGGTGAGGTCTACAGCAATCTCAGCTCGCTCGAAAATATCTGGGACGAGTATCAGATATATCAGACCCACGAGGACGAGTAAATTTTTCAAAAAGAGGTAAATTATGCCTGAAGTGCTTGTAATAGGCGGCGGAGCGGCGGGGCTTATGGCGGCCGTCACCGCAGCAAAAAACGGCGGCAAAGTCGTTCTGCTTGAACGCAACGAAAAAGTCGGCCGCAAAATAATGATAACGGGAAAGGGCAGATGCAATGTCACAAATGACTGCGCAGATCTCAATGCCCTCATCTCGGCTGTGCCGGTCAACGGCAGATTTCTTTACAGCGCGTTTTCGCGCTTCATGCCCGCAGATACAATGAATTTCTTCGAGTCTCAGCGCGTGCCGCTCAAGACTGAGCGCGGCAACCGCGTTTTCCCCGAGTCGGACAGAGCGTCCGATATAGTCGACGCGCTCTTCTTTGCGGCGAAGCACGCGGGCGTTGATATAGTGACAGGCAGGGCAAAGGAGCTCATAATCGAGTCCGGCAAAGTCCGCGGCGCGATACTTCATTCCGGCGAGCGGATATATGCCGACAGGGTGATAGTCGCCACCGGCGGCAGGTCTTATCCCCAGACGGGCTCAACAGGCGACGGATATGAGCTTGCAAGACAGGCGGGGCACTCCGTGACCCCGATAAAGCCGTCGCTCGTTCCGCTCGAAGCGCATGAGGGATTCTGCTCGCGGCTTCAGGGACTGTCGCTGAGAAATGTTTCAATAACTGTTGAGGATACGAAAACCGGAAAGCACATCTATTCCGATTTCGGCGAGATGCTGTTTACACATTTCGGCGTGTCGGGCCCGATGATACTCTCCGCGAGCTCGCATATGCGTCAGATGGAACGGGGGAGATATAAAATTGTTATCGACCTCAAACCCGCGCTTTCGGAGCAGCAGCTCGATGCGCGCGTCCTGCGCGATTTCAGCGAGAACAGCAACCGCAATTTTATAAACGCGCTCAACTTCCTGCTTCCCAAAAAGCTCGTGCCCGTCATAGTCTCTCTCTCGGGCATACCCATGGACACAAAGGTCAATTCCGTCACCCGCGAACAGCGCGCGAAGCTCGTTTATCTGCTCAAGCATTTCACTGTTACGGTAACTGACTTTCGCCCGATTGAAGAGGCGGTTGTCACCTCCGGCGGCGTAAAGACCTCGGAGATAGACCCGAAAACGATGCGGTCGAAGCTCATAGACGGTCTGTATTTTGCGGGCGAAGTTATAGATGTCGATGCCTACACGGGCGGATTCAATTTGCAGATAGCGTTCTCGACCGGACATCTTGCCGGAGAGAGTGCGGCTCAATAAAGAAAGCACGAAAGGAAAATCTCTATGTCAATAAATGTTGCAATCGACGGCCCCGCAGGAGCGGGCAAGAGCACAATATCACGCCGCGCGGCTCAGGCGCTCGGCTTTATCTATGTCGATACCGGCGCGCTTTACCGAACCGTCGGACTCAACGCACTGCGCCGCGGAGTCGACCTTGAAAACCCCGAGGCTATCGCCGGGAGCGTCAAGGGTATATCGGTTGAGCTCAAATATGAAAACGGCGAGCAGGCAGTGTTTTTAAACGGCGAGAATGTCTCGGCGTTCATCAGAACTCCCGAAGCATCAATGGCGGCCTCGAAGGTCTCGGCGGTGCCCACAGTCCGCGAGTTCCTTTTCGGTCTCCAGCAGGATATTGCCGCCAAGAACGACTGCGTCATGGACGGGCGCGATATCGGAACTGTCGTTCTGCCCCACGCGCAGGTCAAGATATTCCTCACCGCCTCCGCCGAGGAGCGTGCGCGCCGCCGCTATAAAGAGCTCATAGAAAAGGGCGAAAAGGTCGAATACGAAAATGTGCTTGCAGAAATGAAGCAAAGGGATTATAATGATTCCAATCGGGCTATCGCTCCGCTCAGAGCCGCGCCCGACGCCATAACGGTCGATACGACGGAGCTTTCGCTCGACGAGTCGATAGAGAAAATAAAAAATGTAATTAAGGAGAATCTTTGATGGAACCGAAGATTAAAGGTAAAGCGTTTAACTACAACGATACCAGAGACAGAAAATTTTATGACGTTTTCGTTTGGATGTTTCATCCGCTCGCAAAGATTGTCTTCAAGACGCAGTATATCGGACGCGAAAACGTGCCGAAAACGGGCAGTCTTATAATTGCCTCGAACCATCGCAACTCATACGATCCCGGTCTCATTGCCGCGGCGAGAGTCCGCAAGATCCACTACATGGCGAAGCTCGAGCTGTTCAATCTCAATAAGCTCGCTTCGTGGATGCTGCGCCACCTGAATGCGTTTCCGATAAGCCGCGGAACGGGCGACCAGCGCTCGCTCAACTATGCTATCCGCCTTGTCGAAGAGGGCAAGGTCCTCGGCATATTCCCCGAGGGCACGCGCTCGAAGGATCCCGACGGCAAGATGCTGCCGCCCAAAGCAGGTATCGCGCTTATAGCCAAGGCCACCCATGCCGATGTTCTGCCCGCATGCATTTATTTTGAGGGCAAGAGCAAGTTCCGCAAGAAGATAACCGTCCGCTTCGGCGAGGTCATTCCCTATGAGGAGCTCGGACTTACGGACGAATCAAATATGAGTGAGATAAAGGACGCTTCCAGACTTGTCATGGGCAAGATAGGGGAGCTGCTTGAAAAGGGTCATGAAAAGGATTGAGGTTGCAAAAACGGCAGGCTTCTGCTTCGGGGTCAACCGCGCGGTCGAGATGACATATAAGCTCGTTGACAGCGGAAAAAAAGTCGCTACTTTCGGTCCCCTGATACATAACCCGGTCGTTATAGAAGATCTTGAGAAAAAGGGCGTTCGGGTGATAAACTCGCCCATAGAAGCGTCCGCCGATACTACCGTCGTCGTCCGCACCCACGGAGTCGGCGCGAGCGTCTATCGCAGCCTTGAGGCTACGGGCGCCGATATCTGCGACGCTACCTGCCCGTTCGTCAAGAAAATACACAGGATAGTCGGCGAGAATTCATCGCCCGATATCCCCGTGCTCATCGCCGGAGACAGCGGTCATCCCGAGGTCATCGGCATCATGGGTCACTGCCACGGCGAGTGCTTCACTTTCCGCAACGCCGAAGAACTCCGTAAAATTTTCGAAAATCATCCGGAATATTCCAAGAAGAAAATAACGGTCGTCTCACAGACCACTTTCAGCGTAAAAGAATGGCAGGAATCCCTAAAAATAATAAAAATACTATGTACAAATGCAAATGTTTTTGATACAATATGTAATGCTACGCAGGATAGGCAGAAAGAGGCTTCCGAGCTGTCGCAGCGCGTCGATATGATGATTATCATCGGCGGCTCGCAGAGTTCCAACACGGCAAAGCTCAAGGGAGTGTGCGAAAAAAACTGCCCGACTTATCTTGTGGAGCGCGCAGCGGATGTTAAAAATATCGATTTCTCCGCCTGCGATGTTGTCGGCGTTACTGCAGGGGCATCAACCCCTGCGTGCATAATAAAGGAGGTACTTTGTAACATGTCCGAAATTCTTAACGAACAATCCAAAGAGCTTGAGGAAGGTGCAGTCGAGCGTAAGACCGATGTCGCTGAGGCGGCTGCCGGTGAGCTCGAGGAGAGCGCAGCTTCCGCACAGCCGGCGGAGGAGGTGCCTTCCGAAGAAGCAGACGAGCAGGACTTCTCCAAGGCTCTTGAGGAGTCTCTCAACAGCATGAACAACGACCAGAAGGTCACCGGTATCGTCATGGGCTTCTCGCCCACAGAGATCCAGGTCGACATCGGCAGAAAGCATGCCGGCTATGTCCCCATGGACGAGTACAGCGCAGATCCTGCTGCTGACCCGAAGAAGGAGCTCAAGATAGGCGACGAGATCGGCCTTATCATCATGAAGACCAACGATGCAGAGGGCACCGTTATGCTTTCCAAGCGCCGTTATGACGCTATGCAGGCATGGCGCGATATCGCTGACGCGGCTGAGACCGATAAGGTCTTCGAAGGCGTTGTCACCGATGTTGTCAAGGGCGGCGTTATCGCTGTTACCGACGGCGTTCGTGTTTTCATCCCCGGTTCTCTTGCAACCGCATCGCGTAGCGAGTCTCTTGACAGCCTTCTGAGAAAGAACGTCAAGTTCCGCATCATCGAGGTCAACAACTACAAGAGAAGAGCTGTCGGCTCCATCCGTGCCGTCCTCAAGGAGGAGAGAAAGGCCGCTGAGGAAGCTTTCTGGGCACAGGCTGAGGTCGGTCAGAAGTATACCGGCACCGTCAAGTCTCTTACCAACTACGGCGCATTCGTCGACATCGGCGGCGTGGACGGAATGGTTCACATCTCCGAGCTTTCCTGGAAGCGCATCAAGCATCCGTCGGATGTCCTGAAGGTCGGCGACGTTATCGATGTCTACATAAAGGCTCTCGATCCCGAGAAGAAAAAGATTTCTCTGGGCTACAGAAAAGACGAGGACAATCCGTGGGAGATCCTTCGCAAGAACTATCCCGAGGGAACCGTTATCGACGCTGAGATAGTCAGCCTTACCGATTTCGGTGCATTCGCAAGAGTTATCCCCGGCATTGACGGTCTTATCCACATTTCTCAGATAGCGGATCGCCGCATCGAGAAGCCCTCCGACGTTCTCAAGGTCGGCGACAAGGTTCAGGCGAAGATCATCGGCATCGACTTCGACAAGAAGCGCGTCAGCCTTTCGATCAGAGCTCTGCTCGAGCCCGCCACAGAGGACGAGGCTGAGGAGACCGAGGCTGAATAATCAGTTCTGATTTCACTATCCGGTTTCTGCCGTTTGGCAGGAACCGGATATTTTTATCCCCGCGCGTATGCTTTTGCATAAATTTTGCACAAAACGCGCCGCGCGCTGCAATATCTTTTCTATCCGCGCAGACGGAAAATATATTGTACCGCGGGGCAAAGAGTGGTATAATTATTTTTATAACCGAAGGGAGGCAGATCGATGAAACGCATAACGCTCGTCTGCGGTCATTACGGCAGCGGGAAAACGAATTTCGCGCTCAACCTCGCAGTCAACGCGGCGAAGCGCGGCGAGAGGATAACGCTCGTCGATCTCGATATAGTCAATCCCTATTTCCGCACCGCGGACTACAAGGACGAGCTTGAAGCGGCGGGAGTCAATGTCATTGCCCAGAATCTTGAGGGCACTACCCTCGACGCACCCGCGCTGACGGCGAGGATGTTCTCGATTTTTGAGGAGAGCATGGGCAGAGTGATAGTCGATGTCGGCGGCGACGATGCGGGCGCTACCGCGCTCGGACGCTTTTCGCGCCAGCTCAACGAGTCGGGCTATGATATGCTCTGCGTCGTCAACAAATTCCGCAAATTTATTTCAAGTCCCGATGAGGCAGTCGGGCTGCTCGGGGAGATAGAGACGGCGTGCCGTCTGAAAGCGACGGGGTTAGTCAACAACTCGCACTTGGGGGCGCAGACGACTGCGCAGGACATTCTTTCGTCCGTCCCTTATGCCGAGAAAACGGCTGAGCTTGCGTGTCTGCCGCTGATATATACAACTGCGCCGAAGAGTGTCGCGGGCGAGCTCGAGGGGAAGATAGACAATCTCTATCCCGTCGATGTGCTCGTAAAGCTCCCGTGGTAAAAATTTTTTGACCGATACCGCTTCCGAGGCGAAGCGGCGGATATATAAGTTCGGTATTCTTGATTAGGAGGAACAGATATGGCAAAAGTCACGATCAATGAAAACACCTGCAAGGGCTGTGAGCTTTGCACGACGGCATGTCCGAAGCATATTATCAGCCTTGCTAAGGATAAGCTAAACCTAAAGGGTTATCATCCTGCGTGCGTCACAAACCCCGACGAGTGCATCGGATGTGCGGCGTGCGCTATTATGTGTCCCGATTGTGCAATAACTGTTGAGAGATAAGAAAGAAGAGGTGTTGAAAGTGTCAGAAAGAGTTCTTATGAAAGGCAACGAAGCTCTGGCAGAAGCCGCTATCCGTGCCGGCTGCCGCCACTTCTTCGGTTATCCCATCACCCCGCAGACAGAGCTTGCGGCATATATGTCAAAGGTTATGCCTAAAATAGGCGGTACATATCTTCAGGCGGAGAGCGAAATCGCCGCCGTCAACATGGTGCTCGGCGCAGCTTCGGCGGGCGTCCGCGCGATGACTTCCTCGTCCTCGCCCGGAATCAGCCTCAAGACCGAGGGTATATCTTATATGGCAGGCTCGGATCTTCCGGCGGTCATTATCAACGTCCAGCGCGGCGGCCCCGGACTCGGCGGAATCCAGCCCTCTCAGTCGGATTATTGGCAGGCGACAAGAGCGCCCGGCCACGGTGATCTGCATATCCTCGTTTTTGCGCCCAGCTCCGTTCAGGAGATGGTCGATCTCGTCGGCAGAGCATTTGACAAGGCTGATGAGTATCGTATGCCCGCGATGATCCTTGCCGACGGTATGCTCGGTCAGATGATGGAGCCCGTCGAGATAGGCGAAGGCAGCGGCGGCTCGAATGTCGAGAAGCCCTGGGCGGCCTGCGGCCACAACGGCGGACGCAAGCACAATATAGTAAATTCCCTCTATCTCCAGGCGGCAGACCTCGAGCGCCTCGTCAGAGAGCGCTTTGCAAGATATGCCGTTATCGAAGAGAAGGAGCCCATGAGCGAGAGCTACATGGTCGACGATGCCGATTATGTCGTCGTCGCTTACGGCGCATCGGCGCGTGTCGCAAAGGCAGCTGTCCGCGAAGCGAGAGAGCAGGGCATAAAGGCTGGACTTATCCGCCCGATAACCCTCTGGCCGTTCCCGAAGCAGGCTATGCGCGACGCTGTGGAGCACGCAAAGGCTTTCCTCTGCGTCGAGATGAGCATGGGTCAGATGATCGACGACGTTAAGCTCGCTATCGACTGCAGCAGACCTGTTGAATTCTTCGGACGCACCGGCGGAATAATCCCGACCCCCGCCGAAGTCCTTGAAAATATCAAAAAACTTGCAGGAGGCGAAAAATAATGGCAATCGTATTCCAGAGACCCAAGGCGCTTCTTGATGTGCCTACCCATTATTGCCCCGGCTGCACTCACGGTATAATCCACCGCCTTGTTGCGGAGTGCATTGACGAGCTCGGTATAGAGGGCAAGACCGTCGGCATCGCGCCCGTCGGCTGCGCCGTTATGGCATATAATTATTTCGGCTGCGATATGATCGAGGCTCCCCACGGACGCGCCCCGGCTGTTGCAACGGGCGTCAAGCGCGCAAAGCCCGAGGACGTTGTGTTCACCTATCAGGGCGACGGCGACCTCGCCGCTATCGGTACTGCCGAAACCGTTCATTCCGCGACCCGCGGCGAGAACATCACAGTTATCTTCGTCAACAACGCGATTTACGGCATGACAGGCGGCCAGATGGCTCCCACCTCGCTGCCCGGTCAGGTCACTCAGACCACGCCCTACGGCAGAGACATAAAGACTGCGGGCTATCCCGTAAGAGTCTGCGAGATGCTCTCGACTCTCGACGGCACCGCCTATGCGGAGCGCGTTTCGGTTGACTGCGTCAAGAACATAAACAGAGCGAAGAAGGCCATTAAAAAGGCTTTCGAGACTCAGCTTGCCGGCAAGGGCTTCTCTATAGTCGAGGTCATTTCGGCCTGCCCCACCAACTGGGGACTCTCGCCCGTCGATGCGCTCGGCTGGCTCAGAGAGAATATGCTTCCTTATTATCCGCTCGGCGTTTATAAGGACAAGACAGCAGAGGAGGAAGCAAAATGAAGGATATGAACGCACTTCTCGCCGGATTCGGCGGTCAGGGTATACTTTTCATGGGCAAGGTCATCGCCTATGCGGGACTCACCGACGGCAAGGAAGTTTCATGGCTTCCTTCCTACGGCCCCGAGATGAGAGGCGGCACGGCAAACTGCAGCGTCTGCATCTCGTCCGACCCCATCTGCTCGCCCCTCGTTGTCACTCCAAATGTGTTCGTTGCGATGAACGGCCCGTCTTATGACAAGTTCATCGACAGCGTCGTTCCCGGCGGAATAGTTATTCTTGACAGCACGCTTGTTGAGCGCGAGGTCAAGAGAGACGATATCACCGTCTGCCTCGTCCCCGCCACTAAGCTCGCCGAGGAGCACGGACTCAAGGGCCTTGCAAACATCATTCTTATCGGTAAGCTCATGGAGCAGACCGGCTTCTGCAACCTCGACACCATGTCGAAAGCAATAGCCAAAGTAGTCCCCGCAAGAAAGCAGCATCTTGTTCCCAAGAATGTCGAAGCTATTGAGCTGGGTATGAACTACAAAGGCTAACAAGTAGGGACTGCCGCATTTAGCGCAGACCGAAGAGCAAAAATAAAAAGGTCATAATTCACGGATAATAACGCGGATTATGACCTTTATTTTTATTTATTAAACGCCTTTTACAGTGTAAATAATCCGCCGCTTCGCCCGGTTTTTATTTCGGACAAGGCGGCGGATTTATTTATTTCTTTTTACATCAGCGATCTGTAGAGCTCTGCAAGCTCAACAACGCTCGTGTCGCGCGGGTTGCCGGGGCGGCAGGCGTCGTCATATGCGGACTGCGCAAGGAACTCGACATCCTCGGGCTTGACAATCGCCTTGAGGTCGGCGGGGATTCCGACGTCCTTTGCAAGCTGCCTGACTGCGTCAACAGCCGCCTTGCGGTATTCGTCAACGCTCATGTTCTCCGTGCCCTCAACGCCCATAGCCTTCGCTATGTCGCGGTATTTCTCGCCGGTCGCGGGTGCGTTGTATTCCATGACGGTCGGCAGGATGATAGCGTTTGCCACGCCGTGCGGGGTGTCATAGAGAGCGCCGAGCGGGTGAGCCATCGAGTGTACTATGCCAAGACCGACATTCGAGAAGCCCATGCCTGCGACATACTGACCGAGAGCCATGCCCTCGCGTCCCTCGGGGGTGTTTTCAACGGCACCGCGAAGCGACTTCGAGATTATCTCGATTGCCTTGAGGTGGAACATATCGCTCATCTCCCATGCGCCCTTGGTGATGTAGCCCTCGATAGCGTGGGTCAGAGCGTCCATGCCTGTTGCGGCGGTCAGTCCTTTGGGCATGGAGGACATCATGTCGGGATCGACAACGGCGACCACCGGAATGTCGTGAACACCTACGCAGACCATCTTGCGGTTCTTTTCGGCGTCGGTGATAACATAGTTTATCGTGACTTCTGCTGCAGTTCCCGCCGTGGTCGGGACGGCGATTATCGGAACGCACTTGTTCTTTGTCGGGGCAACGCCCTCAAGGCTTCTGACATCGGCGAACTCGGGGTTCTTGATGATTATGCCGATAGCCTTCGCAGTGTCCATCGAGGAGCCGCCGCCGATAGCTACGATGCAGTCTGCGCCGCTCGCCTTGAATGCCTCAACGCCGGACTGAACATTCTGAATAGTCGGGTTGGGCTTGATCTCGCTGAACATCTCGTATGCGATGCCCGCTTCGTCCAGAACATCTGTGACTTTCTTCGATACGCCGAACTTGATGAGGTCGGGGTCGGATGCGACGAAAGCTTTCTTGAAGCCTCTTGCGGTTATCTCTTCGGCAACCGCCTTGACTGCGCCCGCGCCGTGATATGAAGTTTCATTGAGAACGAATCTGTTGTACATAATTTTTACCCTCCCGGATATTTTTTTTGATAAAGCTGTATTGATAAAACTTTATCTTTTTCTTAATCCTATCATTAATTTTTAAGCGCATTTTAAAGCTTGTTTAAATAAATTGTGAACACGGGAACCATCCGGGAGCAAAGTGTTGATTTAAACCGTGCCGTTGTCCTGATAATCATGCAGAAGCTTCAGCAGCTCGGCGGCGTGCCGACCCTCGTCAACCGCATATTTTTGAAACATTTCTGCGGCTGTTTTGTCGTCCGAAGTTTCTTGCGCGTAGTTTTCGAAGTCGCGCACAAGCTCCGTCGAGTTCTGCCACGCCCGAAGAACTCTGTCGCGCGTGGTTATAACTATTTTTTTGTCATTACTCATTTTGTCAGCCCTTTCGTTTTTTTGTTATTATGCCCGATACGCCGCGGAAAAATATCGGCGGAGAGTGTATAAAATTTGCCCTGCCGCCGAAAACTAATCTCCGAAGCCAAAATTGAAAGGAGAAGCATATATGCAGCTTACACAGAAAGAAAAAGAATTGCTAAAGGATCTCAAAGGACAGGAGAAGCTCTGCGTCGAGAAATATTCTCAGCATGCTGCGGCGGCAAATGACGAGCAGCTCAGTCAGCTTCTGAACTATCTCGGCGGCGTTGAGCAGAGGCACTTAGATATTATCACAAAAATCGACAGCGGCGAGATTCCTCAGCCCGCGGCAGGGGAGGCGGCTCCGAAAAATGATTTCAAGCAGACCTATTCGGTCAGCGAAACGCAGGAAAAGAAGAACGACTGCTATATCTGTTCCGACCTGCTCGCCACAGAAAAGCACGCCTCCGCGCTCTATGACACATGCATCTTCGAGTTCAAGAACGAACAGCTCAGAACGGTTCTCAACTCCATCCAGCGCGAGGAGCAGGAGCACGGCAAGAAAATATATGACTATATGTCCGCGAACAATATGTATTCGTGATGCAAAAAGGCCGTCCCTCGGGGCGGTCTTTTACATAAGCCCTTGACCGTCGGGCGCGATTGTGATATCCTTGCAGTGTGAAAAATATGATTTGACGGAGTGAAGGAAATGACAGTCAGCGCAAACGAAAGCAGAAAAATAATGGAGCGTATCGGCTTCCCGCAGGAGGCTGTAGACACTATCGGCGATTGCACCGAAAGAGTGTCCGAAAACGCGGATTTCAACGCCCTTGTCGATGAGTTCATCGCCCATCCCGAGAACCTCGACAGCGTGCTCGAAAGACTCAAGGCGCTCAGCGAACAGCTCGGCGAAAATGAGTATACAATGAATATGTGCCTGCTCCTCGGCGCGTGCCCCGCGCTGCGCGAGCGCTATGCCGAAAAGGGTATCGACGAGGCGATATTCTGGAAGAGCATTGAGGATATGCGCTGGAAGCTTCGCGAGTGCATGGACTGCGAAGAGGTCTGGGGCACTTTCGTCCCGCATTGGTACAGGGGCTTTTTTGAGATGACCCGCTTCGGGCTCGGCAGATTCCAGTTTGAGGAGGCGGACTTTGACGCCGATTACTATGAGAAGTGCGGCAACACCCTCAAACGTGGTGACACGGTCATAAACTTCCATATCCCCTCGGCAGGACCGTTGACCGATGAGAAGAGACTTGATTCATATAAGCAGGCATACAAGTTCTTCGGCGGCAAGGACGGCGAGCCCATGGCGTTCGTGTGCGGCTCGTGGCTGCTCTATGAGGGGCACAGGGAGTTCCTGCCCGAAAACAGCAACATACTTCGCTTCATGGACGATTTTGATATAATCAGAAGCGCCGACAGAGAGAAGTTCAGCGACGGCTGGCGCGTGTTCGGAAAATACAGCAACGGACCCGTTGATGACCTGCCCGAGGATACTTCTATAAGGCGCGCATTCAAGCAGAGACTTCAGCAGGGCAAGCCCACCGGCTACGGTTACGGCGTGTTCTTCTTCGACGGCGAAAAGATACTCGGCAAATAACGAAAAATTTAAAAAAATTGTTGACAACCGGCTCGTTTTTTGATATCATAGCTGTTGTCGCACGGGAGTGCGACACATAAGGGCCACTAGCTCAGTTGGTTAGAGCACTCGGCTCATAACCGAATGGTCCGGGGTTCGAGTCCCTGGTGGCCCACCAAGAAGCGCCGATCTTCGGCGCTTCACAAATATAGGGGTATAGCTCAGTTGGTAGAGCAGCGGTCTCCAAAACCGCGTGCCGAGGGTTCAAGTCCTTCTGCCCCTGCCAAAACTCCTGCGCATTAGCAGAGTGGTCGTAAGACAGTAATCCATCAAAAATTACGAAATACGGCATCTGTTAGGCAGGATTGGAAACAGACAGACGGCATTCAACTTCGTTTGGATGCCGTCTGTTTCTGTATCTATAAGGGTTGAAAACCACCTGTTTTATGCGCTGTGAAGCGTTGTACGAAAGAGAGTATATCTGACTTCACCATTGTGTGTGACTTGGCTTGTTAGCGTGAAATCTGCCACAAATCAGCACATCAGCTTCACAGTTCAGAGAAGCACTGTTCGGTGAAATTCTTTCACTCTGCAGAGATATTTTTTGTAAAAACCACAACAACCGATTAAATCTTGGTGAAAAAGCTTTCCACACTTTGAGATAAGTGATACTCCAAGAACTTGAAACTTTTTTATGAATAATCGTAGCGATATATTTAAATCTTTGATGCTTTATGGTATCATATATTAAACATAGGTATAGGCAAATGTTTGAGAGGTATTTGCATGAAGATTAGTTATAAAAAACTTTGGATGCTGCTGATTCAAAAGGATATTACAAAAGTACAGTTGCGTAGAGATTTAGGAATAGCTCCTGGCACAATGAGCAAGCTCAATAAGGGCGAAGAAGTTGCTATGTCAGTACTTTTGCGTATTTGTGAATATCTTGATTGCGATATTGGCGATATATGCGAGGTTGTACGCCCCATCAAAGAATAGGAGGAAATATGGGATTTATTCAAACTATCATTGATCAGCATCAAAAGAAAGTTCAAGAACGAAACGATGCTTGTAATGATTTGATTTCTCGTATAGACGATGCTCTATGTGATGCCAAATCAATATTTTCTGCACCGCAAGTGTTCGTTGATCCTAACACCGAAACCGAGTGGAGAAGCAGAAATAGCGGAATATTAGCTGATTCCGAAGCGCATAAAATCTTGCGGCTGAAAAAGGCAGCTAAATATAAAATGCTGTCCGAGAAACAACTTGAATTGGTTGATATTGCTCGTTCCATGTCACATCAGATTCTCCAACACAATGAGCGAGCTGCAAGCATGAAAGTACAAGCAGCGTATGCTCTTATCGGTGATGTCGAGGGGCGAAAACTCGACCAACAGCAGATGACATGTATTGTCAAGGAAGCGCATAACCACTTGGTAATAGCCGGTGCAGGAACAGGAAAAACGACTACTGTTGTTGGCAAAATCAAGTATCTGCTTAAAACGGGTAAATGTCTGCCGCAAGATATTTTAGTGTTATCATTCACAAATGCTTCTGCATCTGAGATGAATGAGCGTATTTCTGCTGAGACTGGACACAGTATTGCCGCATCAACATTTCACAAACTTGGATTAAACATTATCTCGCAAGTTAATGGTGTAATGCCAAGAATTACACAAATTAGCTTGCGAAAGTTTGTTAAGGAACAGCTTTTGCTGAATATGCAATCTGATACATATCTCAATTTACTGAGTTCGTATCTACTGTATAATCGTGTGGTGGCAAAATCGGAATTTGAGTTCAAATCGCAGAAAGAATATGATGAATATCTGAAATTGAATCCGCCGACCACCGTTAATAATGAAACGGTGAAAAGCTACGGCGAAATGGATATTGCCAACTTCTTGATGCAAAACGGCATACGGTACATATATGAGCATCCGTATGAAATTGACACACGCACCAGCGAATACGGTCAATATCATCCCGATTTTTATCTTCCCGATTACAAAATTTATATTGAGTATTTTGGAATCAACCGAAACAGCGAAGTCCCGTCTTATTTCAAAGCTGCAAACGGAATGAGTGCAACAGAAGCCTATCGTGCCTCTATGGAATGGAAACGCACTACCCATCGTGAACATCAAACCACAATGATTGAGTGCTATGCTTATGAGAAATTGGAGGGCAATTTACTTGATTCCTTGAAAGAAAAGCTGGAAGCCGCATCTGTTTTGTTAGTCCCGAAATCCTCTAAAGAACTGTGGACACAGGTTGCCGCCGAGGGCGATTCTTTGCTTGATGGCATCATTGAATTATTTGAAACATTGGTCAACTTGATCAAGAGCAACGGGTACGACATAGCAACTGTCCGCAAACTGAATCACGCAGGAAGCAATACACAGACAAACAATATTTTGCTTTTGCTACTTGAACCGATCTTCAATGCGTACTGCAAATATCTTGCAGATCACAAAGAAATTGATTTTAACGATATGATTAACCTTGCTTCCGAATATGTTCGGCAAGGGAAATATATCAACCCGTACAAGTATGTGATTGTCGATGAATATCAAGATATATCTAAGGCTCGCTTTACGCTCTTAGACTGTCTGCGAAAATCAAGAGATTATGAACTGTTCTGTGTTGGTGATGATTGGCAAAGCATTTATCGCTTTGCAGGAAGCGACATTGGTTTCATCCTAAATTTTTCAAAATATTGGGGTGCAACAGAAGTCAGCAAAATCGAAACCACATACCGTTTCTCTCAGAAGTTGATTGAAATAAGCGGTGGATTCATTATGCAAAACCCCGTCCAAATCAAAAAATCCATTAGAGGCAAATCTGAAGATTTTGGATTTCCGCTTGGTGAAATCTCCGGCTACACCGACAAATTTGCGATTGAGTTCATGTCAAAGAAGCTGAATGATATTCCCAAAGGTAGCAGCGTATTCTTTATCGGCAGATATTCATTTGATGCAAAATTATTGAATGACAGCGGACTGTTTTCTTGTCAGTATAACAACACAAGCGGGTTTGTCGATGTTAAGGCTAAATCCCGTCCCGACTTGAACATGGTGTTCTTGACAGCACATAAGTCAAAGGGATTGCAAGCAGACTATGTGTTTATCATTAACAACAAAAAGTCAAGAATGGGTTTCCCAAGCAAAATTCAAGATGCTCCCATTTTAGATTTGCTGCTTGATAATTGCGACCAATACCCTCATGCAGAGGAACGCCGCCTGTTCTATGTGGCTTTAACCAGAGCAAAGAAAAAAGCGTTTATTGTTACTGTTAATGGACAAGAATCTGAATTTGCAATGGAACTAAAAGCGCGATATGGAGAAGAGTTGAAGAAAGAACAATTTGAATGTCCTCTTTGTGGCGGACGCTTGGTAAAACGCTCCGGTCCATATGGTGAGTTCTTCGGATGCTCCAATTATCGCACAAATGGATGTAACTACAAAAGAAAGATTCGGTAAAACATCTTATTCAGCACCAACGGTGCGAAGCCAATTTCCTTGAAATTGTTAAAGGGTTTCTGGCCGACGGCATCCCGTGGTGCGCGATAGACAGGGAAAACGGATATCTCTACACCTCGCAGTTCCACAATGTCGGCGAGATACTTCAATATGACCTTGAAACAATGACTTTCCTGTGCGCGATACCGCTCGAAGAGAAGCTCGACAGAATACAGGGCGGCTCGGTCTATAATGGCATGCTTTATCTCTCCTATGACGCGGCTAACAGCACTCAGGAGCAGATAATCGCGGTCGATCCGAACACCGGCTCGGTTCGCGTGGAGTTCACAAGATATTGCCCGAACTATGACAACGAGGCGGAGGATGTCTGCGTTTATCCCATGGAGGACGGCTCGCTGTTCCATGTTGTCGATTACGATAAGCTCATCAACGCGAATGTGAGCCACTATAAGCCCGCAGAGGGCTGAATTTCCGAAGCTATTTTTATTCAAATATAAAGGAAGAGGTGGAGTTTATGGCAACATTACTTAAAAACTGCAGGATCTACGATGGAACGGGCAGCGACGCCGTGAACGGCAGCGTTCTGTTCGAGGGAGACAGAATAATTGAAGTGGGCGATGTTGACGAGAGCCGTGCCGACAGCGTTATCGACCTCGAGGGCAGGTCGCTCGCCTCCGGCTTTATCGATCCCCATTCCCACAATGACTGGTTCGCCATAAAGACGGAACCGCTCAAATATTTTGAGCCGTTTATCCGCCAGGGCATAACCACATTCGTGACCGGAAACTGCGGCCTTTCCGCCATCGGCTTTGACGATGATACGCCCTATAAAGACAAGATAGGCGGCGGCCTTTTCTTCTTCAACGGCACCACCGGGAAATACGGCTCTATAAAAGAATTCAACGCCGCTATAGACAGAAATATGCCCTGCAATATCGCAACGCTCGTGGGTCATTGTTCGGCGCGTGCGTCTGTTTCCGGATATGAAAACAGAAAGCTCTCGGCGCAGGAGGAGGAGAAAATGCTCGGCATCCTCGAAGATAACTTGCGCGACGGCGCGGCGGGCGTCTCGCTCGGTCTGATGTATGAGCCGGGGCTCTACGCCGACACAGAGGAGCTCAAAAAAGTCGTCAAGCTCTGCTGCAAATACAATAAGCCGCTCACCGTCCATCCGAGGGCGGAGAGCAAAGTCTCAATGTCCTACGATTCGCTTTTCGGACGTTCGCATCTGCTCAGAGCCGAGGATGAGCTCGTTGAAATATCAAAGGGTACGAACCTCAAGCTCCAGCATTCTCACGCGATATTTGTCGGCCGCCAGTCGTTCGGCGACAAGGATGAGTTCGTCGCCATTCAGAATAGTCTGCGCGAAAACGGCGTCGACGCGATGTTCGATATATATAATGAAACTCTGGGCGTGTCCGTCATAACGGTCGTGCTCCCCGTGTGGTATCAGGGAATGAGCAAGGAGGAGCGTAAAAAGCCGCTCAACAAGCTCAAACTCAGCGTGCTCATCAAGGCGACGAGCATACTTCTCGGCTTCGGCTTTAAAGATATTCAGATAGCGTATATCGGTCCGGGATATGAGAAATATGAGGGCAAGACCGTCCACGAGATAGCAAAGGAGAACGGAAAATCGGATCTCGACATGTATCTCCAACTCTGCGAAGAGAGCGACTTCAAGGGCAGGGTCAATATGGGACCGTACAGCACTCCCAAGATAATCCGCGAGTTCGAGCATAACCCCAACTGCCTCTACATGACCGATGCTTGGGTCGAGGATTTCGGCGTTCAGAACCCGGCTATCTATGACTGCTATCCGAAGTTCCTGCGCGATTCTCTCAGAGGTACGGGCGACACTCTGCCCAACACCGTCCGCCGCATGACCGGCGCGACCGCCGACAGATTCATGCTCAAAGACCGCGGATATGTAAAACCCGGCTATTTCGCCGATTTCACCGTGTTCGATGAGGACGAGACGAAGAACGCAACGCCCGATCAGACGAAGTCTTTCGGCATAAAGAAAGTGTTTATCAACGGCGAGCTCGTGCTCGATAACGATGAACTCAACAAGTCCGCGCTCAAAACCACAGGCCGTGCGCTGACAGTGTGAAATATTATAAGGAACTCTAAACCATGCAAACCGCAACCGACAAAAAGATAGATTTTCTAAATGACCTTGAGGGTATAAATATCGACAGCTCCGTATATCCCGAACTTGAAAGGCTCTCGCGTGACCGAAATCCCGAAATTCGCAACAGGGTCGCGCAGGTGCTGGGCGGTGCGCGCGGCGAATATACAGATATTTTGCTGCGCCTTCTGAATGACCGGGATGAGCTCGTTAGGGTCAATGCCTGCGATTCTCTGAGCGGAACCGACAGCTGCGAGAAGATAAAGACGCAGAACTGCAATAATATAAACGTCAGATGAACCTGAAAGGAATATTGCCATGACAGAGAATATCAACAGCGCGGAGTTCCTCGACCGCATAACTTCAATCGTGCCGTCCGAGCGGCAGACAGAGCTCCAGCGCATGGGCTATTATAATTTCATCCATTTCGGGCTCAATACATTCACCCGCAGAGAGTGGCGCAACGGTTATGCTCAGAAAGCTGTCGAACACCGACAAGTCGCTCGGCGAGCGCGAACAGCTTGTCGGCGAGGAGCTTTGGTGGTATCCTGCGGAGATGGATACCCCGGTCACATATTTCGGCTGGTTCTGGCGTCCGCTGTTTGAGATATTCTTCACCCGCACTGTCTCGAATCTCACGAAGTGCTATTATAACTCTGTTGGCGGCAACGCGATGCTCCTTGTGAATATCCCGCCGAACAATCGCGGCGAGCTGCCCGACAGGTTCATAAACCGCCTCGTAAAAGCGCGGAAGAGAATCGAAAAGCGCTTTGAAAACAAGGCGGAAATACTGAAAACCGAGAGCGACGGAAATATTTTCACCGTCTCGATAAAACCGCATAAAGTTAAGACAGTAGTGATATCCGAGGATATCACGAAGAGCCAGCGCATCGAAAAATTCCATATAACCGCCGGGAACAGAACCGTATACAGCGGCACGACCGTCGGCTATAAAAAATATGCCGCCTGATGCGCGTGATAAGAAACTGCACGGAGCTAAGAATTCATATAGACGAGTGCCGCAAAGAGCCGCATATCGCGGGGATAAGGGTATATTGATTGCGAGGTGCATCAGAGTGATACATAAATTCGGCAGATTTTTGGGCGGCGCGGCAGCCGCGCTTGTCTGCATAATGTTTATTTTCAGCGCGACCGTTTCGGCTTTGCCTCTGGATATCGGTTTTTCGACGACGAAATTGAGTGCCGAAGAGAGGAACAGATTTCTTGGGAGTATCAATTTTGAGTCGACAAATAAAGAGCCCGATTGGGAGTCGATATCCTGCTTTGATGTAAGCGACAGCGGATATATCGCCATTGTCGGTGAATCAAAAAATGGTCACAACAGCATATCGGTGTATGACAAAGACGGGAAGTTTGCCTATGGATATACTCTTGATTGCAGCGGGCGTTTCGGCGTCGGTTGGAACGGAGATAACATAGCCGTCTATTTTGTCAGGGAAGATATTGCAGCGACCTTTGACAGGAATGCAAATAATATCACTTGTGATGAAATACCGGATACAACTGCGAACAGTTCGTATTGGAGCAACGAGGTGCTTTATAAGACCCGGCGCGTCAAAAACGGAGTTCGTTATGAAATGAAGAACACCGGAAAAGTAGCGAGTGCTATATCGCCGTCGTACGCTGTTTTTGAGATGACGGAGCCGGACGGCACAGTGCATGTTATTTTTGACAATAGCAAGGATTATGATATAAAACTGATTAAAACATGCATTGAGGTGGTTGTGTCCTTTGCAGTGGTTGCGTCAATACTAACACTGAAAACCATTGAAGACCGTAAAAAAATAAAACAAAAAAATAAATAAAAGCGAACTTTAATTGCTGCAACCGGTGATTTGGCATTCATGAATGTATGAACGCTCAGAGCCAAAAAACAGTTGCAAACTGCGCGGTATGATGCTACAATTATTTCAGATACAAACGGCTGCCTCACGGCGGCTTTCTGAAAAGCTTCAAGTTAGCTTTTGCTAACTGAAAACGAGGTGATACGAATGAAAAACTTTTGGGATCGCAACGCCCGCTTCTACGATGTGTTCATGAAAAAGGACACGGCGGCATATGAGCAGATGTATGCGCTGCTGCGCCCCGCCGTGAAAGATAAAACTGTTCTCGAACTTGCGACGGGCACGGGTATGATAGCTAAGAATATCGCAGACTTGGCGAAAATGATAGAGGCGACCGACCTCTCGCCTGAGATGATTGAACAGGCGGAGCGGTGGAACAGCTGCGGCAATATACATTTTTCGGTGCAGGATATGTTCGCGCTGCCTTATTCCGACGGCGCATTCGACGCGGTCATAGTCGCGAACGCCCTGCATATAGTCCCCGAGCCCGAAAAGGCACTGGGTGAGATAAGGCGCGTCCTGAAAGACGGCGGAATATTGATAGCCCCGACCTTCACCCACGCGGGCAACGACGCGCGCGGAAAGCTGAAAGCGTTTTTCATGAAGCTTGTCGGGTTCCCACTGCACAGCAAGTGGTCCGACGACGGGTATCTCTCGTTCCTGCGCGATAACGGCTGGACGGTGCAGAAATATGCGCTGCTCAGAGCGTCGTTTCCGCTGACATATGTCGAGTGCATCAAGAGCAACACGGAGATGTGAAAAGATGAAAGACAGCGAACTGCAATTTGACCGAAGCTGCCATGCGCTCTATTCAAAGCAGTGCAAAAAGCAGATACAGGCGAAAATAGCCCTGCACTATCCCGAGAACAGGCGCGAAAGCGTGTGGGAAGAGGTGCAGAAAAAATATGTTGATTTTCTCTCCGATTGGCGCACGGATCTCGGCGGAAAGAAGAATTTCCACAACGGGCGCGGCGGTACATATGACTGCATAGCCCTCATGGCGTATTATGTCGTCTGCAAAGATGTGACGAGCCTTGACGAGATAGAGGAGATGGAGGGCAACTTGTTTTTGACTGCGTTTCGTAAGATGACTTTCATCGACGCGAACAAGCCGATAGTCAAAAAGCTGATGTACCGAGCATTCTTAAACGCGAAAAAGCAGTGCGACAAATGGGGAGACTTCAAGATGAATGTAGCGCCGTTTGAAGAGAATAAACCGATATATTATGAATTCACTGAGTGCCCGACTGCGGAGTTCGCCAGGAAACACAACCTGCTCGAGGTTATGCCCGCGCTCTGCAATCCCGATTACGAGGGCATGGAGCTCATAGGCGCGCGGCTCGTCAGAACGACGACCTGCTCAAACGGCTGCAAATGCGACTACACCATCTGCGGCAGCGGGGACGAATATCTGAATGCCCACCCCGAATACCGCGACGAGGCGGGGTATAGGAGAAACAAATGACGGTATTTAATTTGATAGCCGAACTTGTGAGGTGATTTGAAATGCTGTTCAAAACATTGGGAAATGAAGAGAATCCCGCCGTGCTGTTCTTTCACGCCATGGGCGTGACCGGCGCGAGCAGCGAGCCCGTCGCAAAGAATATGCAAAGCAAGTATTTTTGCATCATGCCGACCGCTACCGTTTATTGCGGCGGACAGAAATACATCAGCAAGGCGGACGAGATAAAGCAAATTGAGGACTTTCTTAAAAAACACGGGGTCAAAAAACTCGCGATGATAGTCGCCTCTTCGATCGGCGCGGATCTTGCAATTACATTCATTTCGCAGACAAAGCTGCCGATTGAGCATGTATTTTTCGACGGCGGCCAGTTCGCGCAGATCGGCAAAAGCACCAGGCGGATAATGGTTCCGTTTTTGTATCTCGCGATAAAAAGCCTATATTGGTCAAAGGGCGGCACGCTGAAAAAGATAATGTGGTGCGATGACGGCTCTATAAAGCCCTATTTTATCGACGCGGGCAGGCAGCTGACCTATGGCAATATACGCCGCCAGCTTGCGGACAGCCTTGAAGATAAGCCGTTTCCCTCCCTGCCGCCGGAGCTTCAGAGCCGCATATATTTTGAATTCGGCAGCGCAGAGGAGCATTACAAATACCGCGACGCCGTCATGAAAGCTTACGCAAGAGCGCAGTTTCCGGTGTTTGAGGTCTATAACCATATGCAATATCAGATACGCGACCCGAAAGGCTTTGCGGACATGCTGATGTCAATATCGAAGCGGGGAATTTTGCCTGAGCTTCCGTTCTTGAGAAAGTGAGGAGTGAAGATGAAATATAAAATCGAGAAAAACACCGTGCAGGAGACACTGATTATTCCGCTGTATGCCAGAAAGGTATGCTCGGAGCTGTATCCGAATCTCTATCGTGATGAGACGGCGATTCGTTTAATCAGTGAAATCGACTACGACTTTTCGGATGCAGAGAAAAGCTCCAGAAGCCTGATGCAGCGTTTCGGCTCGTTGGAGGTTGCCATGCGGCAGAATGATCTCGCCTTCGAGATACGGGACTATTTGAAAAATCACCCCAAAGCCGCAGTGGTCAATTTGGGCTGTGGGTTGGACAGCACCGGAAGAAGCTGCGACAACGGAAGCTGCAAAATCTACAATCTGGATTTTCCGGATGTTATCGCCGTGCGCAACAATTTGCTGCCCGCCGGAGACCGCGAGGAAAATATCCCCTGCGATTTGAATGATACCGAATGGTTTGCAAAAATCGACGCGTCAGGCGGGGCGATATTCTTTGCCTCCGGAGTGTTCTATTATTTCCTGACGGAGCAGGTCAGGGCACTGGTGCAGGCAATGGCTGACGCTTTCCCCGGTGGCGTGCTGGTGTTTGACGCGGCGAACCGGACAGCGGTAAAGATGATTGCAAAGACCTGGCTCAAGAGTTCGAAAATCAAGGATGTGGGCGCATATTTCGCGGTCTCGGACGCAAAAAGCGAGCTTTCCGCATGGGGCAAAAATATCGCAGTCTCAAGCCGTGGCTATATGCTCGGCTACAATGACCTTCGCGACCCGTCCGTCAGCGGCTTTTTTCGCTTCCTGTCAAAGGTCGGGGACGGCATGATGAAGATGCAGATAGTGAAAATCGGTTTTGGAGGTAAAATATGAAAAGCATTCATTTTGATATCGAAACAGACGGATTTTACGGCGCATATTGGGAGTGCGAGGGCGGCTCCGACTGCGCGCTTATCGCCATGCTCGGCGACGATCCCGAGGACTATATGGCACGTTCCGCAGTCAAATGGCTGCTGAAGCTGGGCATAAATGTTATGACGATGTCGCCCGGGAAAAAGGACTACGGGCATCATAACTATCCCCTGGAGCGCATCGAGTCGGCGATTGCGTGGTTGAAAGCTCACGGAAATCGAAAAATAGGCATCGCGGGCGCGTCCACAACGGGAACGCTCGCGCTTACTGCGGCGTCGATGTTTTCCGATATCACGCTGACCGTCGCCATGACGCCGAGCGACTTTGTGTGGCAGGGCTTTATGCAGGGCAAGAAGGACGGCTGCAAGGAGTGGCCGATTGACGGCGAGTCACTTTTCTCTTATCACGGCAAGCCGCTTGCCTATATGCCGTTTTGCTATCAGCACCCGCAGTATTGGCAGGTTATCGCCGAAGAGACCAAGCAGACCGGCAGCATGATAGCCTCGCGCAAGCTCTTTGACGATTCCGAGAAAGCGCATCCGATTACCGAAGACGAGTTTATAAAAATCGAAAATATTCACGGAAAGCTCCTGCTTATCGGCGCGCAGGACGATTTATTGTGGGATGCGGCGAAGTACATACACCGCATGGAAAAGCGGCTCACCGAAAAGCCGCACGACTGCGACGTTGAAGCGGCGGTCTATGAGCACGGCACCCACTTTGTTTTCCCCGAGGGTATGATAAAAACCATGCTTCCCGTGGGCTCGTCGCTCTTTGTCAAAATTGCGTTTCCGAATTCCAAGGCGTATGCGAAAGAGTGCAAAGAGACCCGCCTCGATATCGACCGCCGCATGAGAAAAACGATTTCCGAATGGAGGAATGCGTGATGAAATATGCAGGAATGCCGTGGGGCATGTGGGCTTTGTTTTCAGGTTCGTTTCGCGATAAGCTCGTCACCGTGTTCGGCTATGACGAGACTGCCGCGGCGGCTGTCATGAAAAAGGCGAAGCCAAAATACGCCGAGATAATATCGAAGCTCCCCGAGTTTGAAAAAGAGGATCGCTTCAAGATGAATATAGTCAACTGCGCCATGCTCTGCGCGGTCATTTTGAGTATGCCCGAACGCCCGGATGTCGAGCGGCTGACAGAATATTACAGCAGTGCGATGATGACCCCCGCAATGTGCTGGTTTTGCCGCAAGGGCGGAAAGAACAAGTTCACCGAAAAGGATATCAGCTCCATGAAGGCAACGGAAAAGCTAAAGGCGGCGGACAGAAACCCGTATTCGTGGAACATGGATTATTACGAATATCCCGACGGGAGCGGGTATGAGGCGCGGTTCACAAAGTGCGGCATCTGCACGCTGACGAAAGAACTCGGGCTCTATGACCTGACGCCCGCACTGTGCCGTCTCGATTATGCGATGAGCGAGGCAGGCGGCGCGTCGGAGTTCGTGCGCGAATATACTTTAGCCTCCGGCGGTCCTTACTGCGACTGCGGATACAAAAAGAAAAATCGCTGAAATATAATATAAAGCAAAGCGGCGCCGATTTTTTTCGGCACCGCTTTTATCCGGCTTAAAACTCTATATCATATTTAAAATAGGCGTTGTCGCTGTACCAGAGCGGGAAGTTCGTGCCCCATATGTTGTCGTAGAGAACATAGGCTATCCCGTCCGAAAGAGGGGAATATTCATTGTCGAAGTGCAGTATTTTGCCCTTGCCTATGCCGACGAGCGGGGAGTGGAGATTTGTGATTTTTACCCCGTCAAGCTCAATGTTTTCGACCGCAGCGATGTTGCGGTTCCCGTTTCTGACAATATCAAACGGGTCGATTTTTCTGCCGAGCTTCGTGAACGAGACCTCTTCGCTTCTTGGATAGACATGGAACATGATGCTCTCGGGCAGGCGGTTCGCGGGCTTGTTTTGCCAAAGAAGCTCTGCGGTGAGTCTATTGCTTTCGAGCGTGTATTTTATCTGGAACACCTGCGGCGCGCCGAGGCTTTCATAGAAATATCCGTCGATATGAAGCTCCGCGAGGGCGAAAAATCTATTAGTCTCCTGTGAAACCGTAAGATTTTCGAGCTTATAGGCGAATCTGCCCTGTTTATATTTGTCGGCGATTTTATCTATATTCGGCTTTCCGAAATCGGCAAAAGCCCAATGTGCGGTTTTGTCGAGGTCGCGGCTGTAGTGCGTGAACCAGTAGTTGTAGTCGTCCGCGCCGTATGAGTCATATGTGATGCACGGTGAATCATTTTCGGCGATTATCTCTCTGCCGCCGACCGTGAGCGATTTGACGCCGCCGAACGAATTAAACGATATCCTGCTCTCGCCGATTTGATATTCTTTGTCCGCTTCGCCGCTCTCTTCAAAACGTCCGAACGGCTCTTTTGGGATGAGCTTATCGAGCTGAGCCTTAGCCTCTTTCATGTGCTCCGCGCTGAGCTTTTCTGTAGCTTTTTTAATATAAAGTCTCTGCTCCGCCCATGTCTTTTCGATTTTTGTGTATGCGGGATTTATGCTCTTCGCTCTCTCAAAATCCGGGCGCAGATAGTTCTCATATTCGCCGAGCGCTATCTTGATATCCATGCCGCAGGTGTGCTCCGCGAGGCAAAGGATATTGTCCGCAAGGCAGGCATATTCTTCGCTGTCTCTTTTGAGCGAACCGTCGGCGAGCCATTTATTTTTGAGCCTTATCAGGGTGCGCAGGGCTGCCGATTTGTATGGGTCGGCGGCGCTGCCATGGATCCAAGAGTCGCCGATCTCCGAGGTTATCACGGGCAGACGGTCTCTGACCTCCCAGATTTCCTCGGCGTAGTCGTCGAGCGTGCCTGCCGATACTTCGTAACCGGGATATTTTGCCTTGATATCCGCGATATTCTGCATGACGGCCTCCTTGCCGTTTGCGCCGTGGTTGTCGAGCGTGTGGTCGAAATAGAGAATATCGTCAAGATATTCATTTTTGTATGCTCCGCCGTATTCACCGGAATAGACAACGACTATCTCGCTGTCTCCACATTTCCAGAGAAAACATTCGGGGACTTCCGGCATTGCCGATGCGCCGTTCACTCCGATGTGCAGCAGCTTTATGCCATTTTCGGCGAGCAGGGGGACAAGAGCTTTCGTGTGCCCGGGAACATCTGTCATCTTCGCCGCCACGGCCTTTTTGCCGCGAATCGAGTCTATCTCGTCGACTATCGAAAGTCCGTATTCGAGCGTGTCGCGGTCGAGCAGCTCGGTGTGGGTCGTGAATGGGAATGCGTGCGGCGCAATGTCGCCAGCCTTGAGTGCGGCGATGAGCTTTTCTCTGTTCTCGGGCGTGCCGCAGCGCAGCTCTTCGCGCAGCAGCCATGAGCCGGTAGTCCAGATGAAATTCTTGCGCCCGATGTTCGCGCTCTCTGCGGTGGCTATCGCGTCGGGGATGAACTCGTCAAGATATCTCTTCCTGATGTTCTCGGCGAAGTCCGTGAACCCGAGATCGAGATGCGTTTTTGAAACAACTATAACTCTTTTCATATGCGCTCCTTGCAGCCGAAAGATTTCATATCCATTATAATTTGGGTCTTTAACTTTTTCAATATAATTTATCCCGATGCAGCTTTTACCGCATCGGGATTTTTGCTTGATTTTTAAGCCTCTTTTGCGGCCTCTTCGCTTTCGCTGAGTTCGCCGCGCTTTTTGAGAACCTCGTTGTGGACTCGGTCGCGCTCCGCACCGGAGAGCTTGTAGGTGAAGAACGGCACGCCCGCGAGGAGCATCATGATGCCGTGAACGACCGTGTAGAAGAACAGAAGCATGATTTTCGTCCTGAGCGACTGTGCAGTGCCGTCTGCAAGACCCTGCTGATATCCTATGATCGAGTGCCAGCCGGTCTCGGCGTTGTCATAGAGAATATAGGGCACAACGCCGCTTGCGATAAGTCCGGACAGCGTGCCGCCGATCGATATAACAAACGGCAGAGAAGCGTCGAGTCGCCTGCCGGTCTTGAGCTCAAGGTCGTCGAGGATATCCGCCTGGAACATATTCGGCAGCAGGTTCGACGCGCCGAACTGAAGTCCCGTGCCGAACAGACAGACGATGAAGATTATGTTGAGATAGAGCGGCTGACCGTGCGTGAGATAGAGCGTGCCAACGCCGAACGCGATGATGTTGACTATGACCGAATAAACGCCGGAAGCTATGTAGAGCACCCTTGAAGTGAACTTCTTGAGCAGAGCGTTGATGATGAGCATGCCGACCATTGTGCCTATGCCGATGAGCAGGGCGAAGAGCAGAGTCTTGCTCGATGAGCCGAGCATTGCTGCGGCGATGAACGGCTGCATGAAAGTCGCGATTCCGCGGAACGACTTGAGGAATTCGCTGTAAAGCACGCGGCGCGCATAGGGGTTCTTGAGAACATCGGCGAAGCCCTCGAGGGGATTCTTTTTCTCGTCGCTGTAGGTTATGCGCTCCTTGACCGCGCTCATGCCGAGCAGCATCGTAACGGCGCCGACAACGCCGCAGAGGATAGCCGCGATGAAGTAGTTGAGCATATTGTCCTCGTAGCCCTTGACTGCCTTTGTTATCGCGGCGATGACAAGGACGATAACGAGCGGTGCGGAGTTGCCGATGGCGGAGGATATACCCCTGACGGAGAGCAGCTGCTCGCGCTCTCTGCTGTTGGGGGTCATGACGACCGCGACCATGTTGACCGTTCCGCCGAAGTAAAAGCAGACGCTCTGTATGAGCGCGATGGCGCAGAGCCATACCATGAGCACCGTCGGATTGCTCTCAATGAATCCGGGGGTCCAGAAAATGAGAACCGTGATTATTCCGCAGGGGATAGCCGACGCTATGCCGAGTCCCTTGAACTTGTTGCCGTTTTTGATCTTTTTGCTGTCGAGTATCATCGCGTTGATGAATGAGAGCGCGAAGCCCGCAACGCCGGTGAATACGTTGAAGAACGACATCTGATGAGTCGTCAGCTGGAGTATGTCAACGAGATACGCGCGGCGGTATTCGTTTATCATACCCGTCATGTTGGTGTAGAAGAACACCGCGAGCACATAAAGTATGTATTCTTTGAGCTTTATGTGCTTTCCGTCTTTTAATTCGCTCATTTGAATTGCCTCCTGTTGATCTCAATGACCGCGTCGTAGTCTCTCTGCTTTTCGTCGCCCATCATCGAGAGCACGAACGTGTCTATATCTGCGAGCAGCGGATTCTTGCTCCCCGCTTTCTTTTCTATTATGTGCGTTATCGGGTGCAGCCGTTTGAGCAATTTTGCCATCGCCTCATACATCGGCGTGCCCTTGATATACGGCTCGTTGCCGACAAATACGTTTCTGACAAGCTCCACGCCGACATCCTTGACGAGCCTGTTTTCAATGCTCTTGTCAACTCTGAAGCAGAACATTCTGCCGAGCTTTTTGAGCGTCAGCTTTTGCAGCAGCTTCCCGACTGCGGTTATCGGCTTTCGAAGCTTCTTGTTCTTCTCGGGACCGCCGAAGAGCCACGAGAACTTGTCAAAATCATATGCCATGGCGTCGAGCATATCGGTTATCATCCTGTCAAAACGCCACTGAAAATATTCCTGCGCCGTTTTGCCGCCCTTGTCGTAGTCAAAATCCTCGATAGTATACGACTTTATGTCGGCAACGGTGTTGTTCTCTTTGAAAGTAACCTTTCTGTAGGCGCACGGGCAGCCGACAAAGCAGCCGGTCTGAACATCCGTGATTTTATTCCCGCCGGGCGAAGTGTATTCCGTGACTGCCTGCGCGTGCATGTGACCCGTGAATATCAGGTCAACTCCCGCGTCTGCGAGTTTGTTCGCCGTCTCCTGCCAGTTCGTCAGCTTCGCATCGCCGAGCAGATACATGACCGACGAAAACGGGAGCAGGGGATAGTGGGTCATCGCGAATATGTAGTTGCCGCTCTCGTGCGCGTCCTTTATCTGCTCAAGCGCCCAGTTCATCTGGTCGTCCCAGATGCCCTTGAAGTCCTTGCAGTCGCCGTCGCAGTTGAGCGCCAGAAGGCGGATCCCGTCCGCCAGCTGCGTCACGTATGACATGCTCTCCCTATGTTCGCTTATCGCGCCGTCGAATCCGAACTCGCGGTAAAAATCGCGCAGCTCCTCGCGCTCCATGCCCTTGACGGGGATAGTTTTGTCGCCGTCGAACTCAACGGGGTCTTCGGCGTAGTCGTGGCGCGCAGTGATGAGATATATTTTCTTCCCGCTGTCGCGCAGCTTATAGAGCTTCTCGCGGAATCCGACATGGCTCTGATATTCGCCGCGGTAGACAAGGTCGCCCGGGATGAGCACTATATCCGTGCTTTTGTCGCTCGCTATCTGCTCGAAGCCGGCGTCGATAATGGCTGGGGTCTCCGCCACGCATTTCTGATCCGTCTTGCTTCGCTCTTCATATGCGCTTCCGGTGCGCTTGAACGAGCTGTCGTAATAGTGCGGATCGGTCACAAGATAAAAGCTGAAGTCTTTCATAAGTCACCTGCTTTTTGAGAAACAATTATCAACATATAGAATATCATATTTCTATTCTGTTATCATCAGAATATATCCAACAAAACTTACGAAATATCACAGCGCATCAGCTCGCGGTATTTCTTCGGCGAGCAGCCGGTCTCCTTCTTGAATGAATATGAAAAATATTGCTGATCGGAGTATGAAAGTACGCTTGCAATCTCGCTTATTGGCATATTCGTGGTTGCAAGGTAGTCTTTTGCAATCTGTATGCGGCAGTTGATGTAGTATTGATACGGCGTTATTCCGTACTTTTCGGAGAAGATGTTTATCAGATGATTTTTTGAATAATTCATATCGGCGCACAGCCCGTCGAGGCTCAGATTCTGCGTGATGCGGTTGTCGATATTGCGCTTTATCCTGTCCGCTAGATCCTCGCTTTCTATTTTTTGGTGATCCCTTATGTGATTGAACAGGCGGAACACCTCGACGGCGAGCATCGAGCGCACCTGCTGAATGTCGTCGCCGTTGAAAGCGATGTCGAAAATGTGCTGAAAAATGCTGTCGGCAAAGCAGCCCTCGAAAAGAAAAGTGTTCTGCGGCAGATAACAGCTTATAAGCTCGTCAATGACGGGACCGTAAAAGCCGATGAAAAACTTGTGCCAGCCGTCGTCGCGCTGGGAGTAGTAGCGGTGGTCGCTGCCCTCGGTTATCATGAATATGTCGCCCTTTTTCGGGTGCAGAATCTGCCCGTTTATTTCGAGCGTGCCGTGCCCGTCGGCGATGTATTCGAACGAGGCGATGTCGCTGTTTCTGCGTTCGATGCAGTATTTCTCGTCGCAGAGCGTCTCGCCGACAAAATGTATGCCCAGCGGACACTCGCCGTCGTGCTGAAAAAGCTTGATGTTTTCGTACATTGTGATTTTTCCCGTCCTTATAGCTGATATAGCTTGAATATATCAGCTGTGCTGTGATAATTTAAACATATCATATCGCGCGTCGGAAATCAACATAATTTTTTGATAATCGCACTTTTATGCACTATTATGCTAAGTTTGACAAATGTATTTTCTCAGTGTATAATATAAAATGTCAAGACTTCCCAAAAGCTATTTTCGCCGGGATTTTTCGCCCGAATTTTATCCTGTTAAAAGCCGCTTTCGGCGGCGGGAAAGGGGATATTTTTTGTGAAAAAATCTGCTTTGATTTTTCTTGCTTTTTCTATATTGCTGCTTGCGGCATGCCAAAAAACGCCCGAGTCTGTCATGGACGGAAATGTCATGCGCGCAAAAAGCTCGAATGATTTGCTCGTCGAGTCCCTCGTGAGCGCTCCCGCCGATAACGGCAGGAGCGGAGAGGGTGTGCCGACTCTCGCCGAATCCGAGCATCTCAAGCGTGACATTTCATCCGGCGGCATAACCGTGCATATCGACGCCGATATAAAAGTGCCGAAGATAACCGGAGATATACGGACATATTCCGCGCAGTACCGCTTCTTCGACCTGCTCGAGCTTGAAGACCTGTTCTTCTCCGGCGACGACCCGATGTTCAATCCCGGCTCGGAGAAAACGGCGGAGGACGATCCGTCTGCCGGGCTGCTCCCGGGCGGATTTTATTTCGGCGTGTCCGAAGTTCTGAGTGCGTCAAATCATCCGACTGCTTTGAAACCCGGATGGGCAAAGGGCTGCAATATCTCTCCCGACGATGCGCGCCGCCTGTCGGATAAGCTTCTCGGCCGCCTCGGAATGACCGATTTTGAGCTTGTCTCTTCGCAGGTCGTTGAGCCTCTGACCGAGCGAGGCAACCGTGCCAAACGCGGCAGATATGAATATAAATATGTCCAGGTCGCAGACGGAATACCGCTTTCGAGCGGCGAGCCGGACAGCACCGGATGCACCGTCGCAATAGACGACAGAGGCGTTGTTGACGCGAGGCTCACAAGACTTGAGCTTGGCGAGTCGAAAATCGTAAACAGCAGAGTCATGACGCTCGACGGCGTTCTCGCAGTTTTGCAGAAGAAGCTTGCCGCCGCGGGACTTGTCAAAGATTCTATAGTAAAAGAGATAAGCTTTGAATATATGTCGGTCGAAGACCCCGAAACATATAATTCTACCGTGTTCCCGTGCTGGCGTTTCTGTATCGCTACTACCGCGACGCTGGAGCAATACGGCGAATATGAAAATGATATTATAATCAATGCCGTAACCGGTGAATTTTACGCCGTTACGAATAGATACGAATAACCAAAAGGAGGAAAACAAAATGTTGAAACGCACAAAAGGATTCGTATCGCTCGCTGCCGCAATCGCACTCATGCTGGGACTCTGTTCCTGCAGCGGCAAACCCGAAACAGACCCGAGCACAACTGCCGACCCGACCGGAATAGGGGCGCAGGCAGAGACCGGGGAGAACACCACGGCGAAGGATATTGTTCCCGAAAGCGGCGCACCGGAAACCGCCGCAGAGGAAGCAAACACTGCCAAAGAAGCAGGCACCGCCGCGCAGACGGAAAAGGCAACAAAGAAAACAGATGCGTCAAATGCAAATGTCAGCGCCGCCGGATTCATTTGGCCCGTGCCCGGCTATACACAGCTTTCCTCTCCGTACAGCACTCAGTATAAGCGCATAAGCATCAAAGCTGATTTCGGTGCAAAGGTTGTTGCCTGCGCCACCGGAAAAATTACGAAGATATATAACAAAGATGATGAAAGCAAAACTCCGTGTGCCGTGCTGACATGCGCCAACGGCTATGTCATTGAATACAGCGCGGCAAATTTCTCCGTTAAGGTGGGCGATGTTGTCGCCCGCGGCGACAGTATCGGCTTTGTCGGCAGATACGGAACCGGCCCCCACCTGAACATTTCAGCCACGAAGGACGGCGCAAGTATTGATCCCGCAACGATCATAAAGCCCTGAGCGGGGTGATCCTATGCTCAGAAAGGATGTAAAAAGCCAGCTCTTTTCAACCGGGATGTTGATATCCCTGCTGCTCGGACTTGTTCTGCTTGTCGAGCCGCAGTATCAGTATTTTCTGTATTTTGCGCGGTGGGATAACAAGGCAGATTATATCAATTTCTTCTTCTCGTCCCTCGCGCTCGGCGGATATCTTATCTTTACGCCGATTATAACCGTTATGCCCGGCGTGTTCCGTTTCTGCGATGAGTATAACAGCGGATACCTGCGCTTTATGCTTGTGCGCTCGAAGAGCCGCAGAAAATATATGTTCTCAAGACTTTTTTCAAACGCTGTCTGCGGCGGCGCGGCAAACGCTCTGCCGCTTGCGGTGTTTGCGCTCATAATGCTCATTTTCTGCGACCCGTATGTCCCGAACGGACATTCGAAAACTCCGCTTGACGGAAGCATATTGCAGCCGTTTGAAAACGTCGCGGGCGGGCTCGGCCTGGTCGGAGTGATAATCCTGCTCGCGTTCCTCTTCGGCGTCGTGTGGGGAGTTATCGGCACGGCTCTGTCCGCCGCGGTGCCCAACAGATATGTGGCTCTCTGCGGTCCGTTCGTGCTGTTCTTCCTGATGCATCTCATCACGAGTGCGCTGCAAAAAGAAAAATTCAGCCCGACCAACACCATCCTGCCCGATATTTTGCCGTCGTTCGGCTTTCTGTTTTTGTATCAGGCGGTGCTTCTGGTGCTCGGCTGCGCGGCGTTCATTTTCTTTGCGCGAAGGAGGCTGCTGCAATGAAACAGTGTCTCTCTGTGATGCGCTGGCAGTTCGGCACATGGCTCGGCAGCGCGCGGACTGTTACGGCTTTTCTCGTCTGCGCCGCCGCTTCGCTGCTCGATTCCGTGAATCTTATGCAATTCGCCCGGGCGAGCGGAGATCCGCTTAACATATTCGAGCCGTTTATATATAACAGCTCAACGCTCCATATCGCGACATTGATGTTCCTCGGGCTTATGCTCCTGTTCGCCGACGCACCTTTTACCGAGCAGAGCGCGATGTATTCGCTCGTGCGTTGTTCGCGGGTGCAGTGGGTAGTCGGAAAGCTCATGTATATCCTGCTCTCCTGCGTCGTGTATTATATATTTTCGCTCGCGGTGACCGTGACATTCTTCTCGTCCAATGCCTTTGCCGGTAATGTGTGGAGCGCGCCGTTTTATGAGCTCGTCATGCGCGATGCGGCGGCTTCGTCTTATCATATCGCAGTCGACCCGAAGCTTTTTATGCCGGTTGTTACGCCGTATCTCGCGGCATTCTATGCCTTGGCGCTGAATCTCGGCTACGGCTTTTTCTGCGGCTTGCTTCTGTTTTTGATAAATTTAAGCGGCAGCCGCGTGCTGGGCTTTGCCGTGCTCTCGGCTCAGCATATCATTTCATATCTGATACGGTTCAAGTACCTTCCGTTCTTCATCTCCGTCTTTTCAAATCACGGCTTCTCAGAGGATGCCGGTTTGCCGTCGGTCGGCTTTTCGTGCGCGTATTTCTGCCTGCTCGCGGCGATTATTGTCGCGTGCATTCTTCGCGCCGTTCGGCATGTCGATCTCAAAATAACAGTGGGGACTCGAATATGAAGATAACTTTTTTTTGCGGGATTGCGGCATCGGCTTTTCAATATGCTGCCGTATCTCGCCGTGTCTCTGCTCATATGGACGGTCTGCGTGCTCTCGTCTTTCGGCGGCGAGCGGGAAACATTTTTCTCTGTTTTCACAGAAGCCGTCGGCGGCGTTGAACACAGCGGACAGTTTGATCTCTTCGGCTTCTTCCGCTATTTCGGAACATTTTTTGCGGGACTCTTTCTCGGTATGGCGGGCTCGGTCCTCGATTCCGAGGCGATGCCGTATTTCGTCCTGCCGCGCTCGAAGAGCTTTTTCAAATGGTGGATAAAAACCGTTTTGTCCGCGCTTCTCTGGTGTGTGCTCTATTGCCTTGTTGGCATAGCCGTCTTCGCAGCGGCGGCGGAAAAAGTCGAAACACTTTCCGCCTTTGAGCTTATGCGCATAGCGGCATATCCGCTCGCGCTCGGCGCGTCAATGTGTGTGCTGTGTCTTCTGCGTTTTCTTCTCGGGCAGAAGCCTGCGGCGGCAATTGTAATCGCGGTTGTCGGCACAACGGGGCTCATATGCGGGAAGCTGAAAGGCTTCAGCTTCGCTATGCTCGGCGCATACGGAATGGCAAAACAGCTGACCGATGCCAAAACGGCTGCGGCGGTACTCTTTGCAGACGCGGCGGTGATGATCCTTGTCTTTTTCTGCTCCGGCGCAGTGAAGAGAAGGGCTTTGAAAGGAGGATATTATTTTGACTGATGTTATAGTTATAGATAAACTGACAAAAAGCTTCAAAGGGAAAACGGTTCTCGAAGATGTCAATATGCGGCTGCAAGAGGGCAGGATATATGGCATCGTCGGCGACAACGGCAGCGGCAAGACCGTACTTTTAAAGCTCATTTGCGGATTCATGAAGCCCGACAGCGGAACAGTCACCGTCAACGGCAAGGTGATAGGCAAAGACGCTGACTTCCCGGAGAACACGGGAATTATAATCGAAGCGCCCGGCTTTCTGCCCAATTACAGCGGCATAAAAAATCTTGAATATCTCGCTTCGATACGCGGCAAAATCGGCAAAGAACAGATAGAGTCCGCCATGAAAACGGTCGGGCTCGACCCGTCGTCAAAGCTGCGTGTCGGCAAATATTCGCTCGGCATGAAACAGCGCCTCGGCATAGCGCAGGCGATAATGGAAAATCAGCAATTACTGATTCTCGACGAGCCGATGAACGCGCTCGATAAGGATGCGGTCGAAGAGATGCGAAAGCTCTTCCTGAGCTTTAAAGCGAGCGGAAAAACCATGCTCATAGTCTCGCACAACGAGGGCGATATCTCGACCCTCTGCGACGAGGTTTATGAATTTGACGGCGCGCGGATAAAGCGGCGCGAAACCGTCTGAAAATATACTCACGGAGCTGAAAAATAATGAAATCAAACAGAAAAATTATCATGTCCGCCTTCGCCCTGATGCTTGCGGCAATCTCGCTTGCCGGGTGCGCTAAAGTGGCGCACGAGCCGGAAACGACGACTGCACCCGAAACGACGACCGAGGAGCAAACGACGGAGCCGACCACCGAACCGACAACGCAGGCGGAGACAACAAAGGCGACCTCCGCACGCGGCGCGGAAACGACACGCAGGGCTTCCGGTTCTTCAAATACCGCGTCAAAGACTACGGAATTTCAGGTCGATTTTGACGCGATAAGAATGCTCGGGGTTCCGAAATTTCGCGCATATGCCGACCTGGGCGACGGCTTTTCATCAACGGGCAAGACCGTGACCGTGAACGGAGTCAAGTGCAAGACCTATAAAATAACTTTTGAAGGCAGCGACGATGTCCTGCTCGCATACGATGAGCAGAACAAGGTGCTGTATGAGTACGACAACGAAACAAAAGATTGGATAGAATTATAAAAAAACAGGCGTTTTACGGTTTTGCCGCAGAACGCCTGTTCTTTTTTGTGTTTATATGTGCAGTGCTTTGAGTATCGCGTCGGTGCCCTCGAAGTGCGGGATTATCATATCAGCGCCCGCCGACATGAGCCTTGCCCGTTTCTTTTCGTCTATTCCGTCGCCGGTCTTTTCGTTTGTCGCCACGCCGACTGCGTATCCGCCGAGTTTTGCCGTGAGCTCTATCTCAACAAATCCGTCGCCGAAAGTGACAAGCTCCTCCGGATCTAGCTTCTGCTCTTCAATCATGTTCTTTATGACCGCCTCTTTCGAGCAGTCGAGCAGCGCGTCCTTCGCGCCGTGAATGCCGCCGTCGAAAAGATTTTTGACTCCGATTAAGGACGCCTCATATATGACATCTTTTTCGTCCGTTCCGCTCGCGAGGAAGCATCTTATCCCGGCTTTCCTCAGCGCTTTTATGAACTCAACTGACCCTCTGACCGCGAGATCGGCGGGGGAGAGACAGCCGCTTTCGAGCCCATTTTTTCTGTCGGCTATCCGCGTTTCGAGTCTGCGCAGATATTCTTTTTTGTATTCGCCCGGGTCAACGTGCTCTCCGCCGCGGCGAACAACTGCCTCGTTGAGCGCGATGCACTGGAATATTGTCTGCTTGCCGGTCAGTCGGTCGACGAATTCCGTGACCTCTTCGCATATTCCGTCTTTATTTTCATTTGTGCCGAGAGCTTCGATGACCTCGCAGAAATACGGAATCATCACTTTCTGCCAGCCCTCGCGTATAAGACTTATCGTGCCGTCAAAATCGAACAGCGCGCATTTGAAGCCCCTGCCGCTGTATTCTTTTATCGTTTCGATTGAAAAACTCATTTCTGTGCCTCTTAGTTTTATTTTTTACTGTGCGAGCGCTTCTATTTCCTCGGGCGATGCCGTGCCCGTGACGCCGATTTTCCTGACCGTCACGCCGGACGCGAGCCCCGCAAACTGAGCCGCCGCTTTGAGCTCGGTCTTTGCGGCGATTGCCGCAGAAAATGCGGAGAGCGAGGTGTCGCCCGCGCCGCAGATATCAACTTCGCCGTCGAACAGCACCGCGTCGGCTTTCTCCGTCCTGTCGCCGTCGGTGACTATCGAACCGCGCTTTCCGAGCGTGCAGAACACGGTCGAGCGGTTCTTTTTCGCGAGCAGCTGCGCCGCATCAATAAACTCGTCATATCCCGCGTCTATGTAGCCCTCATTGTTATACACTGCGCGCCAGCACTCTACCTCGTTGGGCTTCAATATGCAGTCGGTGTATTCACCGATGTTGTATCGGCTGTCCGCAATGACGGGGAGCCCCGATTTTGCAAGTGCAATTATCTCATCGCGCACGCGCTTTGTGATTATGCCAAATCTGAACTGATCCGCGACGCAGAGCACATCGATATTTCCGGAGATTTTTCTGAGATTTTCAATCACCTTGTCCTCGGTCTCTTTTGATATCGGCTCGTAGTTGTCGAAGTCGAGGCGCGGATCTTCGTATTCAAGCTCCGATATGCCCTTTCGCATCGGCTTGCAGTATGCGTTGGTGAAGCGGCCGGGTACTTTGATGACAAAATCCCTGTCCATGCCGCTCTTTTCGAATATATCTTCCATGAGCATGCCGCGCCAGTCGCCGCCGATAAGGGATATCGGAATAAGCTCTTTTGGGGAGAGCGCCGCGAGGTTCGACGCAACATTTCCGCCCGCGCCGAGATAGACCCTCTCATCGACTATCGGCAGGGGATAGTGCGGAGTCTCGCGTGAGAGCTCGGATTTCGTCATATCCGCGTGCCAGTAGATATCAACGCAGAAGTCGCCGATTATGCCTATGCGCGCATTTTTTATGCCGGCGCATATTTTTTTGACCTGTTCTTTTGAAAGCATATCTTACCTCAAATCAAAGCTGCTCTTTGAGCTTGTCGTAGAGCGTGGGTATGGTTATCTGATGGTCGCCCTCAAAGTGCCAGCCCATGCCGCCGCGGCAGGTCGGACGGTTGACGATATTCTTGCGGGGGCGGTAATAGTAGTTCGGATCTTCGTAGCCTATCTTGCAGCGGAAGTTGCCCAGGCGCACGAGGTCGAAGTTCGCCGTGGTTATGTTGAACGTGGGATAGCCGAGGTTGCGCGCTATTGAAAGAGTCTTGAGGAACACCTCGGGACCGATAACGGCAGAGCCGAAGTTGAGAAAAACGCCGCCGTCAAGCTGCGACACGCTGTAAGCCATCTTCTTGAAATCAATGCCCGAGCATTTGCCGATAGCCTCCATGTCGCAGGTGGGGTGCTGATGAATGATATCCGTGCCGAGTGCTATGTGATAGGTCGCGGGAATGTCCAGTTTATATGCGTTCCAGAGTATGCAGTCCTCGCGGTTCGGGAACTTCTCGGGGTGTATGTCTATATATTCGCCGAGCGCCTCACCGTAGCCCAAGTCGAGCTCCGCGCCGCGCTTAATTGCCTCGTTCATCCATGCTCCCGTCTGTTCCCACATTCCGAATGAGCCGTCCTCTATGGCGGTCGGCACATCTTCGGATGTGCCGCCGAGATACGCGAGTTCAAAGTCGTGTATGCTTGTTGCGCCGTTTGCGGCGATGTGCGTGATAACGCCCATTTTCATCAGCTCTATGACATAGCGTGAAAGGCGGTTTTTGACAACGTGCGCGCCCATACTCCATATGACGGGATGACCGTTCTTGCGCGCCTTGACTATTCTCTCAACAAGCTCATCAAAGCCTTCGTATTTGTATTCCTCGTGCGGGGTGACGCCGGGAGTCATCATGTTGTCTATGGTGACGAGATTGTGGCGATCCTCGGCTGAATATGTCTTTATTCCGGAAAAATCAAGCTGCATCTGTCTGCGAAGCATAATACCCTCTCCTTAAATCATCGTTCTTATCGGATTTTAACATATTGCTGCAGAATTTACCACAGTTTTACTAAAATTTGTTGCAAATTCCCACAAAAAGCGATACGCCCGCAGAATAACTGCGGGCGCGCCTACTTTAGGATTTTTTTTTGCTTGAATCCTTTTCGTTTTTCTCTTTTTCTTCTCTCGCGGCTCTCTTTTTCTTGATGAATGCGGGAGTTATCTTGTCGAGTATTTCATCGAGCTTTTGCCATTCGGCTTCGGCCTTTACCGAGTCCTCCTCAAGGCGTTTGTCCATGTCGTAGTACATGATACTGCATCCGCAGTGGGGGCAGTTGGGCTTTAAGTCGAATATTCCGAGCTTACCGCCGCATTTTGGGCATTTGCGTTCCATTTATATCTCTCCTTCCGCCTTGGATATCGTCTTCGAGTTAAGCTCGCGGCGGGCGATCATCTCTTCTTGGATATCTTTGAGCTTCTTGCCCTCGAGGTCATAGAATCTGTAGGGTATGAGCGAGATGAGCGACGCCACGGGCGGGAGTATGGTGACCAGAGCCCAGAGCCAGAAACGGGTGTTTATCTGCGGGTTTTCAACAAGCTGAAGCGAGTTGTCCGCGAGCTGAACGGTGACAAGGCCGATGACCGGGATTATGGCCGTTGCGATAGCCGTGCAGAGCGAGCCCGTGAGCTTGCTGATGAAGGTCAGCAGCGAGAACGCCATGCCCTCGTTTCTTTCGCCCGTCTTCCACTCCATGTAGTCGACAGTGTCGCCTATCATCTTTGTGGGGACGACCATGTTTATGCTCGTCAGCGAGCTAAAGATGAAGCCCTGAATCATAAGCAGCGGGACAACGACCGCCGGGTTGCGATAGAATTTCATGCCGATTAGGAAGGTGGTCGTACCGACGAGTGCCTTGAGAATAGTTGTGCGAACGACTATCTGCTTCGACGTCCATCTTCTCTCGAGAGCGGGCAGGAGGAGATAAGTCAGGAAGCCCGAGACAACGCCGGGGATTCCGATTATCGTGCCCCAGCTCGCCGCGCCGAGGGAGAATATGTAAAAATACTGCGCGAATGTGTCCGTGACTCCGCCGACGGTTGCGAGAATGTTGGAGCAGACTATGAGAAGCAGGGGCTTGTTCTTGAAAAGGAATCTGAAGCAGTCGAGAACCTTCGGCTCGTCGGAATTCTGAACCACGCGCTCGCGGCAGAAGATGCCGGAAAGCGAGAAGAGTCCCATGCCGACAGTTCCCGCGACAATTCCCATGACAAGGAAGAGCTGGCGCATGTTGATGCCGATAACGCCCTTGTTGCTCAGGTCGATGAGCAGGGATATAACGGGCGTAGCAAGTCCGCCGATTATGCCGGAGAGGAAGCGCGCCGAGGTTATGGCGTTCGATCTGTCAACGGGGTTCGGGGATATGGCGGCGGACAGACCCCAGAACGGAATGTCGCCTATCGTATAGAAGAACTCCCAGATGAAATATGTGACGCACATATAGACTATCTTGAGCGTCGTTGACTGAACTCCCGCGAGGAATTCCGCGCCGCCGAAGAACACGACAGTCGCTATTCCGAGCGGAATGGGCACGAACAGCAGATACGGGCGAAGCTTTCCCAAGTTTGTGCGGGTCTTGTCAACAAGGGTTCCCATTAGCGGGTCGTTGAGCGCGTCCCAGATGCCCATGACGGTTATCATCGTTGCGACCGCTGTGCTCGGTATGCCGAACACGGTCACAAGGAAGAATGTCAGCTGCATGCGGACCATGTTGTATCCGATGACCTGACCGCCGTTTGCTACGCCGTAGATAACCGTTTCTTTTACTCCGACGTATCGTTTTTCTTTCAGCCTTTCGTTGTTAGCCAATTTGTTTTCCTCCTCCGGGCGCGGAAAGCGCAGATGTATTTTCAGTGCTTTCGCATTCGTTTATGAATTTTTCCGCCGCCGCCTCATAAGCGCACGGGTCGGTATAGTAGCTCTGCGCGTGAACCGCATTTTCGACCGTCAGCATTTCTTTTTGGGTCGGGCACGCGTCAAACAGCTCTTTTTGCATCTTTACGGGCACGAGCGCATCTTTTGCGCCGTGAATAAAAAGTATCGGCACTTTCGCGCCGCGAACGGCTTTTATCGGTGATGCGTCGCGCAGGCTGTATTTGCAGATTATGCGGCAATACAGGTCGAATATATATAGCAGGGGGAACGCCGGGAGCCCGAACGGATTTTTGAGCTGATAGGCGAATTCATCCCATGCGCTCGTGTAGGAGCAGTCCGCGATGATTCCCTTGACCGCCGGGTCGGTTATTTTGTCGCTCATCATTAGAACCGTCGCGCCGCCCATCGACACGCCGAGCAGGAATATGTCGAGCTCCGGGAATCGTTTGCGGGCGCAGTCTATCCAAAGAAAAGTGTCCTTCGATTCGTGCGTGCCGTAGCCTAAGAATTTTCCCTCGCTCTCGCCGCAGCCGCGGTGCTCTGGCATCAGAATTGTATAACCCATGCGGTGAAAGTACGGCGCGGAGAAGCAGAATTCGCATATCCCTGAGCTGTGCGCCCCGTGGCAGGCGATTATCATGCGCCCATTGCTCTTCTCGGGCAGGAGCAGGCGCGCATATATTTTTTCGCCGTTCGATGCCGTAAGCGTGAGCTTTTCGAACGGCATTTTCCCGAACTCTTCTTCGGCTTTTCTGTGATCTTTTGCAAAGTCATCCTCAACCTCGCCTTTTGCGGCGGGCAGCTTTATCGGCTTATACCATATTACCTGATTGAACAGGAAGCCGCATATCGCGAACAGCAGCACAACGGCTATCGCGAGCACAACAAGCAGAATTATTATCACGGTGTTCATAATTCGGCACCTTTCAGATATTCTGTCGTATCAGACAAGCTCCATTATACGGGAACAAAAACCAAAAAGCAATACAAATTCAACATAAAGATAAAATTTATATGTATAATTATATGAAACTTTTACAAAAATCATGGACGACAGACGAAATAACACGCTTTCCAGAGGAACGAGATATCAAGCGGCAGATAAAATTAATAGCATTATCGAATCGTTATATGACATGAGTGTTGGTTTTATATCAATTAATATCCAAACTGATGATTGTTAATCAGACTCGGTGTTTGTATAATTAAGTTATACAAGAAACTTGTGGGGTGAATAAAGTATGAAGAAATATGCTTATAATCCGATCTTGCCGCTCGACAAATATATTCCCGACGGCGAGCCGCACGTTTTTGACGGCAGGGTATATCTGTTCGGAAGCCACGACAGAGAAGGCGGTAATACTTTTTGTGAGCTTGACTATGAATTCTTTTCCGCGCCGATAGACAATCTGAGTAACTGGAGCAGCAATGGCATAAATTATTGTTCCAAACAGGATGCACTTTACACAAACGAAAGACCGTATATGTATGCACCCGATGTTGTCCGCGGCAACGACGGAAAATATTATCTCTACTACTGCCTTGCCGGAGAAAAGGGAAGCGGCGGATATAACGGTCCCGTCAGCGTCGCAGTATGCGATAAGCCGGACGGAAAATACGAATATCTCGGCTATGTGAAAAACCGCGACGGCTCGCCGTTTGACAAATTCGTCTGCTTCGACCCTGCGGTTATAAATGACGGCGGAGTGATACGTCTCTATTACGGAACCTCTATGCCCAAGGGTATGTGCCTGCCGTGCTTTGCGAGAAAAGCCGCATCGCCGATTTTTGAGAAAATTTACGGCAAAAGCAAGGCCGAGATAACCTCGGAGCCGGGGATATGGGGTGCGAATACGGTGACTCTCTGCGACGATATGCAGACGGTCAAGACGGCGGCGGTGAGGATAATCCCGGAAAAGACAAAGGGGACTTCCTTTGAAAGTCACGCCTTTTTTGAGGGCTCGTCCATTCGTAAAATAAACGGAAAATATTATTTTATATATTCCTCTCAGAAGAATCATGAGCTCTGCTATGCCGTGAGCCGGAAGCCTGACGCGGATTTTGAATACGGCGGAACGATTGTTTCGACCGGCGACGTCGGCTTGGGCGGGCGCAGGGAAAAAGACCGTCTCAATGTGACAGGCACAACACATGGCAGCATCGAATTCATAAACGGCAGATGGTATGTTTTTTATCACAGATTGACTCATGCGAGCGATTACAGCAGACAGGCTTGCGCCGAGCCGATAAAAATTAATGAGGATTCAAGCATCTGCCAGGTTGAAATCAGCAGCAGCGGACTTGAAGCAAAGCCTTTGTCGGCGAGCGGGATATATCCGGCAGTTATTGCTTGCAATATAACAAACAGCAGAATGCCGCATATATCCAACAGGCGATATAACGGAAATATTCCGAAAATCACCGATTGCCGCGGCGAAAGATATATTGCGGATATTGACCGCAGAACCGCTGTCTGTTACAAATGGTTTGACTTCGTAAGTGATACCGGCGAGATTATCCTTGATATTGATTCGCACGCTGACGGAAAAATCGTTGTTTTCGCCAACCGTATTCCAATAGCGTCTGCGGCGATAACCCCATGCGGCAGAAGCAAAATAATTATGCAATATAAGGTTCATGACACGAACAGTCAAACGCTGTCAATTAACTTTTCGGGTAAAGGCACATTCGATTTATATACAATTGAATTTAAGGAGTGACGATATGGTTTAAAGGAACTGATATGAGCGACAATGGCGCTTATATGAAGAAAGTGCTTTTGCAGGTTGAAGATCTGAATGCGGTAATAGAGAAAATCAAGTCTGAGGATTTTGTCGATAAAGATAATATTTATTTGCTTGGAAGCAGCATGGGAGGGGTTACCGTTGCAACCTATGCGGTTACTCATACAGACGATATAAAGGGTATAATATTGCAGTATCCGGCTATATTCCTTAACGAACAGGCTTATGAGATCGGTGCTGAATATGATGTAAACGGATATAAAAATCCCGTCTTGCTCCTTCAGGGTGATAGCGACAAGGTGGTACCGGATAAATACTCAATAGAGCTTTGTGACCATTATAACAGCATTGATAAGAATCATTGCCGGATGATAATATATAACGGTCAGCCTCATGTGTTTACCGGGAAATATAAAGTGATCGCAGCAAAAGATATTTACGAATTCATTAATTCCTGATGCTGTTAATATGACAAAACCGCCTTGCTTTCGCTTGGCGGTTATATTTATCAAAAAAAGAAGGGGTTTCGCAAGTGCTGAACATGTATCAACCCGCAGCTTACGTCCCTGACGCCCCATGCGTTCGCCCCTTCCGCAAAAGGGGTCTCGCAAGTGCTGAACATGTTTCACCCGCAGCTTACGCCCAAGACGCCTCATGCGCTCGCCCCTTCCGCAAAGAAAGGGTCTCACAAGTACTGAACATGTCCGAAGACCCGCAGTCTACGTCCAAGACGCCTCATGCGTTCGCCCTTTCCGTTCAGAATATAGCATAGCTGCAAACGCGAAGTCAAGCGTTTGGTAAAATATTATGAGCAAAGGACAATATATCGGACAGTGGATAAGCCCAAGACAAAATTCTATTGATGAATTTCCGACGGCGGTGTAAGATGTAAATGACAGTGGGGAGTTAGAGACAGAAATGGCACCAATAACCGCCAACCGTCAAATAAATGTGCATGAGCAAATAAATTTAAAGGAGGCGATATATCTATGTCCGGGCATGTAGAAAAGGGGACTTTCTTTAAACGCAATCCGGAGTGGTATTACTATGATGAGAACGACTATCCGCACCTGACAGAAAAAGCCCCGCCGGAAGCCGTTGAGTCATATGAATACTGGAAGAAGATGTATGAACGACCGCAAAAGGAAGGTATAATATTTTATTGATGGCTGCAGCGAAAGAAGGCAGTCTCGATAAAAGATTTGAATCGATTCTATTTTCGACCTCAAAAACAAAGTGCAGCAATCAAAACAGTAAATTGCTTCAGGTAGGAGTTGATGGAATAAATGATAAACAGGTGGCCGTACATTAATGGTTATGCCATGGTTTTTCCAAAGGGTTTTGAGAAAAGCCGTAAAATTGGTGCCGGCTCTATTGTTGTGGAAGAAGATTATACAATATATTTTACGCCTGATACTCCGGAAGATTTGAAACATCGCTTCGTGAGAGAATATGCAGAATATCATGCGCAAAAGATGGAAGAACGGAGACAGGGAATATATATCGATTATTGATTTTAACTGTCGAGCGTAAAGCATGGATGTTTTGCTATACTGCAATCCAATAATTGCGGCGTCTTGTATTTGACTGCAAGGCGCTGTTTTTATATTCAAAAAACGCTGATCCAAAACAATAAAAAGACAGTTGTCAGCTTGCGAATGTATTTGATATAACCTCCTGTTTCAGACTGAGCCTTCCGTGTGGAGGGCGACTTTATTCGGCAGAGACATTCTTTGAAAATGTCGCAAGATTTCAATCCACGCCCTCCGTGGGGAGGGCGACATTCTGGTCCACAGATATTCTCCTGTCGCGCTGGACGATTTCAATCCACGCCCTCCGTGGGGAGGGCGACGATTGGCAGTAGCCAGTCTGTTATCGCAGCAACAAATTTCAATCCACGCCCTCCGTGGGGAGGGCGACAGTCGAGCCTTGGTTGTTCTCAGGCTGTTTATGTATTTCAATCCACGCCCTCCGTGGGGAGGGCGACGTTTTTGAAGATGGTCAAAGACGAATTTGACGGAATTTCAATCCACGCCCTCCGTGGGGAGGGCGACATGCTTATGTGCCTGCTTCAACGCCGGCATAATAATTTCAATCCACGCCCTCCGTGGGGAGGGCGACCATATGTATCAAGCCAGCCGCAAGGATTGTTGCCATTTCAATCCACGCCCTCCGTGGGGAGGGCGACGACGAGCTTTCGTCGATGAGTTCGATAAAATACATTTCAATCCACGCCCTCCGTGGGGAGGGCGACTGCTTTGGCGGGCTTTTTTGGAGTGTTTATTATGATTTCAATCCACGCCCTCCGTGGGGAGGGCGACAAAGCTTCTCGAAGCCTTGCGAGTTTCGACGAGCTATTTCAATCCACGCCCTTCGTGGGGAGGGCGACTATGTCTTGTCGTTATAACGGCGTTTGACCGCCGTCATTTCAATCCACGCCCTCCGTGGGGAGGGCGACGGGGCTTGATTGTTTGAAATGGATTAATAATGCTATTTCAATCCACGCCCTCCGTGGGGAGGGCGACAACAGTAAAATTGCTAATATTAATCGATATAGAAATTTCAATCCACGCCCTCCGTGGGGAGGGCGACCACCCTGACCCCTTCCAAGTACGAGATAAATAACAATTTCAATCCACGCCCTCCGTGGGGAGGGCGACCGTTGACACTTTTCGGTCTTACAACTGGAGCAGCATCGATTTCAATCCACGCCCTCCGTGGGGAGGGCGACTTTGTGACAGTTGCACTCGCTAAAAGCGCGCCTAAAAATTTCAATCCACGCCCTCCGTGGGGAGGGCGACTATTTATAATAAATAGGTCTAAGGCAATAACGATATTTCAATCCACGCCCTCCGTGGGGAGGGCGACGATGCAGCAATCAGGCGCGGATTAAGAGCAATCGATTTCAATCCACGCCCTCCGTGGGGAGGGCGACGTTGCTCAGGCGGCTGGCTTTGACATTTACCTGTCATTTCAATCCACGCCCTCCGTGGGGAGGGCGACCCTTGGAGGCAACAATGGATTATAACAAAAGACTGATTTCAATCCACGCCCTCCGTGGGGAGGGCGACGGAAGCCGCCAGTTGAAAGCGCGTTCATGAGGTATTTCAATCCACGCCCTCCGTGGGGAGGGCGACGTTAATCTCCGTTGCGGTCTTATTGCCGCCCGAAAGCATTTCAATCCACGCCCTCCGTGGGGAGGGCGACGACACAAAGGGCGGCTTTATTGCAATACACCTGATATTTCAATCCACGCCCTCCGTGGGGAGGGCGACCGACGCAGATTCCATATATTCCTGCCAAGCTTTCTATTTCAATCCACGCCCTCCGTGGGGAGGGCGACGAAATAGGTTTAACACGAATATAGGAGGAATAAATTTCAATCCACGCCCTCCGTGGGGAGGGCGACGTTGATAAGACTGAATATTTAGGGTGCCGTCATATTTCAATCCACGCCCTCCGTGGGGAGGGCGACCAGCACCGATTTTTCGATGCTGCTCTGCTACTTTTATTTCAATCCGCGCCCTCCGTGGGGAGGGCGACGAAAAACAACTTTTCTTACTATGTTGGCACAAAAGATTTCAATCCACGCCCTCCGTGGGGAGGGCGACATGAGTGACGGCACGAAGCAGCTGGTTATCAAGTTATTTCAATCCACGCCCTCCGTGGGGAGGGCGACTTTTCACGGCGGCAACGAAAAAGCGGCAGGCGAATTTCAATCCACGCCCTCCGTGGGGAGGGCGACGTAACGGATCCATGCTGCCGCTGACGCAAGCCGATTTCAATCCACGCCCTCCGTGGGGAGGGCGACTATTGTTATCTGCTATCTTTGCAATAGTAGTGTGCATTTCAATCCACGCCCTCCGTGGGGAGGGCGACTTCTTGAAAATATCTTTTGATTTACTTTTAAAATATTTCAATCCACGCCCTCCGTGGGGAGGGCGACCATGGACACTGACGGCGAACCGTCCACGGTACAGTTGATTTCAATCCACGCCCTCCGTGGGGAGGGCGACTAAAATATACAGTCTTTCTCGGTCAGTCATTTTTATTTCAATCCACGCCCTCCGTGGGGAGGGCGACGTTCAATAGGTAGATTATACCACAGTTCACAAATATTTCAATCCACGCCCTCCGTGGGGAGGGCGACGTTAATTTTAAATTATTTCCGCTACACAAACCGTATTTCAATCCACGCCCTCCGTGGGGAGGGCGACATCAAAGGAGTTATACCGACAGTATCGACAAGACATTTCAATCCACGCCCTCCGTGGGGAGGGCGACGTGTTTCTTTGTATTTCTTTGTATCGGAGTGTTATTTCAATCCACGCCCTCCGTGGGGAGGGCGACGATTGATATTTGCGTTTATCCTTAACTAAATAAAGCATTTCAATCCACGCCCTCCGTGGGGAGGGCGACGTTGATAGTTTACCTACAATTTATATCCAGCGCATTTCAATCCACGCCCTCCGTGGGGAGGGCGACGACTGTCCGCTTCGAGCGTGCCAGTCTCAGGAGCATTTCAATCCACGCCCTCCGTGGGGAGGGCGACTATCATACTCCCCTACCTCAACAAATTTACTATAATTTCAATCCACGCCCTCCGTGGGGAGGGCGACAGAGGTGTGCTAAGCATCTGCTGAGCCATAGACGTATTTCAATCCACGCCCTCCGTGGGGAGGGCGACGAAACAATACCAACAAGAAGGTTGACAAAAAGTAATTTCAATCCACGCCCTCCGTGGGGAGGGCGACGCTCAAGGTTATTATAAATCCGAAAAACATAAGGCTATTTCAATCCACGCCCTCCGTGGGGAGGGCGACACTAAAACCCCTTTCAGAAAATATTAAAGATTATAATTTCAATCCACGCCCTCCGTGGGGAGGGCGACAAATCATCAGGCATAGTCAAAGTATTATATTTCTATTTCAATCCACGCCCTCCGTGGGGAGGGCGACATTTTCAGACATATGAAAAAACTGTCGATAATTGATTTCAATCCACGCCCTCCGTGGGGAGGGCGACGTGGTACGAAGCTTCATGTTGTTAAAGACTGCACTATTTCAATCCACGCCCTCCGTGGGGAGGGCGACATTTTCAGTCGTATGATAGAACTCTTGACACTTGATTTCAATCCACGCCCTCCGTGGGGAGGGCGACCGGATTGCCTGTTATGGTATTAATGACATTCGCATTTCAATCCACGCCCTCCGTGGGGAGGGCGACGGTTTTCTACTGCAATCGAATTAGATGATAATAATTTCAATCCACGCCCTCCGTGGGGAGGGCGACTATATACGCCATTTACAAGGCTTTTTCTCATGGATTTCAATCCACGCCCTCCGTGGGGAGGGCGACTATCCCAGCTTGAGATATTCTTCCGCAATCAGAGCATTTCAATCCACGCCCTCCGTGGGGAGGGCGACGTACGAGCTTCATCGATAAGCACGACCGAATGTATTTCAATCCACGCCCTCCGTGGGGAGGGCGACGCTAAAATTATACAAAATAAATGATACCTAAAAAATTTCAATCCACGCCCTCCGTGGGGAGGGCGACTGTAATGACGATGCAACAAGAAAAAAGATTTATGATTTCAATCCACGCCCTCCGTGGGGAGGGCGACTCAAACTATTTTTAATAGTGCTGTTGATAAAACGATTTCAATCCACGCCCTCCGTGGGGAGGGCGACTTGCGCTTGTCTTTAACCAAATAAAACGATTCGCGAGATTTCAATCCACGCCCTCCGTGGGGAGGGCGACACTGTAAAATTTTTAATATCAATCGAAACAGGAATTTCAATCCACGCCCTCCGTGGGGAGGGCGACGTGCGTTAGTCGAGCCAGTTTTAACAACATTCAAATTTCAATCCACGCCCTCCGTGGGGAGGGCGACTCGGGTAGAAACATATCTGTCACCTACTTCTTTTTATTTCAATCCACGCCCTCCGTGGGGAGGGCGACTAGCTCATCGGATAACGGACTACGCCGCAGAAGCATTTCAATCCACGCCCTCCGTGGGGAGGGCGACGCCGCGATACATATTATCAAAGTTTAAGGAAGTTATTTCAATCCACGCCCTCCGTGGGGAGGGCGACTGAATCTCTCAAGAACCCAAGAAAACGCGGAGGTATTTCAATCCACGCCCTCCGTGGGGAGGGCGACAACCCCCTTGACCTCGACCAAGTACAAGATATATATTTCAATCCACGCCCTCCGTGGGGAGGGCGACGTGTTTTGACCTCTTTCGCCGATGGCACTACAATATTATTTCAATCCACGCCCTCCGTGGGGAGGGCGACCTATTCTTGCAATGTCGCTTGTCTGTTGTTTTGCTATTTCAATCCACGCCCTCCGTGGGGAGGGCGACATTCAGCGGAGTAATACTTTGACTATGCCTGATATTTCAATCCACGCCCTCCGTGGGGAGGGCGACGCGGACTTGAATTTGCTTGTACTCGCTTTGAAATATTTCAATCCACGCCCTCCGTGGGGAGGGCGACTGCAAAAATATACAAATATGCAATGCTATGCTTGTACATAGTGCATATAAAACTATATATTTTTGCGACAGCTGTGCTTTTTACTTGACTTAAACAGTCGTAAAAGCACGGCTTTTTCGGTGCGAACATACGACACTTTTTATGATCGATGCCGCTTCGCACTAAAGCATAAGGAGTCCTTCCGGCTGATATCCGGCCTTGGCTCCGATATGCTCTATTTTTGTCTGATAGTTGTTCCCGAGATTATAAAATCTCAGACTGTCCTTTTCGGTGTCAATGAGCTGTTCGAGCTTGTGCTTTACTAATCTGTATTGCGCGGCGTCCAATACACATTCAAATACACTGTTCTGAACCCGCTGACCGTAATTCACACATTCTTTCGCAACTTTTCGAAGCCGCTTTCTGCCGCCGGCGTCTTCGGTGTTGACATCATAGGTTATCAATACGAGCATAACGCACCTACTTCCACAAGAACGGGGGATATTCGTCAATGTCGCCGCGGATGTAGCGCGCTAACAGAAGTGCCTGAATATACGGCACGAGCCCCCATTGTATCTTCTCTTTCAGGAACGGGTGAGTCAGGTTTTCGTCCCGCCTCGATTTCCAAAGCTTGAAGAACGATCGCCGACCGTCGTCGGTGAGGAGTACGGCGCCGCTGTCTGTTTTCACAAACATATTGCTCTGAAACGAGCGGTTGTTTATTCCGCTGAGCACAAATCTGTCGGCAAACGACGGGCGCAGTTCTTCCATAAGGTCGAGTGCGAGCGATTTCCTGCCAGAGCGGTCGGTGTGCATCATGCCGACATATGGGTCAAGCCCTACGCTTTCGAGTGCGTTCGCGCAGTCGTTCGCAAGCAGACTGTAGGCGAATGAGAGCAGCGCGTTCACGCAGTCGAGCGGCGGACGGCGGTTGCGCGTCTCGAAAATGAAACACGGGTCGGGGTTGAGTATCAGCTCGTCAAATACCGAAAAGTATGTGCTTGCCGCTTCGCCCTCAATGCCGCGGAGCGACCCAGCGTCAGTGCAGCTGCGAGCCGTGTATACGGATTCTTTCAGCTTTTCTGATGCGCCTTTTACTTTCCCTGCATCAATGCTCATCGGGTGGTCGCGCAATGAGCGCTCCAATACCCAGCGGGAGTTGAATATCTTTGCAGTGATGAAATTTTTGGCTGTCTGCAAGCTTTCACTCGGACTGTCGGCGATGCGGTATTGCTGCCTGCGCAGCAGCACATTGCCCTGCACTCCGCTGCCGACTCTCGCGAGAAACCGCCCGCTTTGCGAAAAGAATGACAGCGACTTGTTTTGCTCTGCACATTTGCCCATGAGAGCCGGGCTTGCGCCCATGTATGAAAATGTTACTATCTGTTCGAGACTGTGCAAAGGGAATCTGCCCATCTCCGCGCCGTCCTTTTTGACAACAACATTTTCTCCGTCGAGCGTCAGATAGGCGTCGGGGGTCAGAATATAGAGCGAGTTCATAAGCTTTTTCAATCGAAGTCACCGTCCTCGCCGATAGCGAAGTTTATATATTCCGCCGCGCTTTTGTTCTTGCACAGGGCAGGGAGACAGAGCTCTTTGAGTGAACAGGCGTTGCAAAATTTGCCTGTCTTGACTTTGGGCGTGTAGCCGCGGTTCATGTAGCCGTGCATCTCGCTGACTGCATCTTTCACCGCTTGGCGCAGTTCGGCGTTTATATAAACTTTTTCGCGCCGATGCGTCTCGCCGTAGAACATATATCCGAGTTCAATCTCGACTCCGAGCATCTCTTCGAGGCACATTGCCTGCGCGCACAGCTGAAGCCTGTCGGCATCGCCCACTTTAGAAGATCCGCTTTTGTATTCGATCGGCGTCGGCATCCATCTGCCATCGCGCCCGCGCAGTTTCGTGCCGTTTTCGTCATCGCGTCTGAATTCGACAACGTCGCATTCTCCGCTTATTCCAAGCTCTGACGAGAATACCCGCAGAGCCCGGACTGTTATCAGATCGCCACGCTTTTCGCTGAGCGACGGGTCGTGCGCCCGTTCGTGGAATATTTCACCGTTCACCGTGCGCAGATTTTCTGCCCAAAGTCCCTCAATGTGAATGAGAGCCCAACGTCTGCGGCAAAAAGCAAAGTGCTGTATTCCGCTTATTTGCAGAAAATCACACTCCCTGTATGTCATTATACTCCCTCGATGATCTCGGGCTCAAGCCCAGGAAGCTCATCTACAGATATAATATAGTCATCCGCGCTCGAGGGGATGTTGACATCGGGCTTCAATTCAACGTGAACGCTGCGATGTACCTTGCTGCTCGAATACTGACCGTCCTTGCAGTTGTGTTTCCACCAATAGACGCGCAGAACCTCCATTGAACCCTCGGGGCGCGCCGAAGAAGCGTCGTTGAGGAACAGCGTGCGCAGACATTCTTTTATAATATCCGCATCCTCTTCGGAGAATCCGGTCTTCTCTGCGAGCTGAACATTTATCGAGCCCTTTATCTCATAGAGACCGAACTGGACGAAGTGCTTCTGACCCATTGTGTCGGAGGAACGCGCCGAGGCGTCCTTGCCGTCTTTGACGGGTTCGCCGTTGACGCTCTTGGTTATCTGAATGGAGCGAACCTCTATCGGCGATACGCTGACTCCTTGATGTATGCTGACCGGACCGCGCACGCCGACCGATACGCCGCTGCTGTCCTTGGATTTGAAAGCGAACACCTGACCGAATGAACGTACATCGAGCCACTTTTCGCAGGCTTCTTTTGCGTATTCGTTTATGTCCTTCGTCTTTATGTTGCTTGACGCGCGTTCGCTCAGGCTCTTGCAGCCGTCGTCGCTGCGGTCTGCGGACTGGACGAATATGTCGTTGCCGAGATCCTGCATTCTGTTGCGTATTTTGCGCTTGATGCAGACATCGGACATCTCGCCGTAGCCGGAGTAATCGGTGCGCGGGCGGTTGCCGTTGAGCGGATCGCCGTTTACATTTGCCTGATTTGCGGATACAAGAACTACGAAATCGATTTTGTTGTTAAGAGCTGCCATTTTAATTTTCCTCCTCGTTGTTGCTTTCTTTCTTTGTGTAGAGTTCACTGCGCTGCAGGTAATAGCCCAAAAGGTAACTGTCCTCAAGCTGGCGGTTGAGGTCTTTCTCGTCGAATTCGCTCAGATGACCGAAAATCTCGCCGATGAGGTTGTTGTAGTATATTCTAATTCCGGGGGAGAGCTTTGCAAAATACGGGTTTAAGCTGTCACGGATTATGCGTGAGGCGTACATCGGTCTTTCGCAGAAAACCGACTGCATCCTTATTGCGTTCGGCTCTCTCTTCTCGTCTCTGTCATAGGTGTCGCGCTCGACCTTTTCCATGACTGCGAGCAGACGCCCGAACTGATAGCTTCTGTCTTTCTTGTCTTTTTCAAGGGCCATTTCCCATTCCTCCTTTTTAGTAACGGTCCTGTATGCATATATAACCGCACAAGCGTTATAGAGAATTTTTATGCGGTTTGATTTTGTGTCGTAGGCGAGCGGCATCGACGCTCTGTGCATCAGCGCGCGGACGATGTCCTGCGGTATAGGCGCTTGGTCGATAACACTGTGGAGCAGCCTTTGCGCCTGCTCACGCATCACGCGGTCATCGACGCTGAGTTTCCCGTTCTGCTCCGTGCCGAAGGCGCACTTGACTATTTCCCATATTGACGGGGACTGATAGCCGAACTTTCCGCTTGACCAGTAACAGTGCTCCTTCCAGAACGCGAGACGGTTCAGGAAATCCGAACCTTTCAGCTCATTGTAGTATGTTATGGAGAGTCTGCCTGTTGTGGCGGCGTCAAACGACGCTATAACAATATCGTCCTCCGCCGGAAGCTTGTCCTGCCATCCGCTCAATGCCTTTTTCAGGTCGGCTTTGTAGTCGGTCGGAGTAGCCGGAAAATCTTTTTTCTCTTCTTCGTCGCTGTAGTTGGGCGTCAATGTTTCGGAGTCCTTGAACAAGGATGTATCTCCCTTTGGATTCCAACAGACGAAAGTTCTGCCGCCTATTATAATTCCCTGATTCGCCGCAACCCAGGCGAGAGCGTTGTGCGCTTTCTGAGAGGTTTCGTATCCGATGGTAGCCGCCTGCTGTGAGTCGGTGAAACGCCCTCTGTAGGTGAAATTTGAGCTGTCGTTTGCCGATATGAGCTTTGCGCCGTATGCCGATGCAATGGTTCCTTTCGGATGACTTTCGGTTATGCGTTCGTCTTTGCCCGATATCATGCAGAGCTTTTTCGGGGCTTTATTCTGCAATGAACTGTAGTATCCGATAAATGCGTCAAAAAGGCTTGTGTCTTTATAACACGCATCATTGTCGCCCGTGTTCATAACGCGCCAGCGAATTAAGTTTTTATCATACTTGCTCAGTGGCTTTCCGCTCTCGTCAAGCTCTATAATATTTTCGTCGGCGAGGTCGTCAACTATAGTTCCGCTCTCGACATAGGCGAGTATCGCGCGCACTTTCGGGTGGCTGAATTCGGATTCAGCCCATGCCCTGAGCTGGTTCAGATATGACTCGTGTCTCTCCGGCATATACGTTGCAATGTATCGCAGCTGATCGCTCAGAGGATGCGCGCATGGAGTGTCGCCAACGCGTCCGGCAGAGCGTTCGGTTGCCGGAATAATAGTCTTAGTGTTCTTTTTATCCTTGGCAACATCCAAAGCTTCTTTGAATTTTCCATATTCGTCAAGAAGTATTTCTATCTGCGCGTTCTGGATGATGTGAGATATCGGCATCAGTGTGACATGGTTGTCGAAACTTTTTCCAACTGAATCGCTGTGACAGTCATATGTCTCAACGGCTCTTTGCCATATGCTCATTTATTCCACCTCCCCGAATTCTCTGAGTCCGATGAAATTGCCGAGGTCTTCGCCGAACGGCTTTATCGCCATGTTTTCGCGCACCGTTTTTGTTATCGTGCACTCCTCGGGTCGGGGGAATGTGATAACGCCCTTTTTCATCGTCGGGTACCAGAATCGGACGGTCATTCGGTTTTTCGTCTCGTCAGAATAGGCTTCGTCCGCGTAGGTTATCCCGTGGTACATCAGCCCAAATGCGAGCTCCGGCGTCTCATCATATGCGCCTTTGCCGCTCTCAAACTCGCATGGCTCAACATAGCCCTGACATTCGCGCGCGCCGAGGAAAATATCCCTGCGCCCGCCTTTTTCAATCATGCGCTTTGCTATGTTGTGATGCTTGTTCTCGTTGCGGTCGCCGATGAGCTCCGGGCGGTTCTCATTCCACTCAAAATGCGCCTGCACCTGATAACGGCAGCCCTTGAGATAGGTGTAGAACGAGAGGTCGTTCCCGCCGTTGTATTTTATCGGCCGGATGCCCTTGACCTCAGTTTGAATGGGGTTCATCACTCTGACCTTGTCGATATACCAGACGATAGTGGGCTTCCAGTAGATCGAGTGGAGAATACCTTTGAGAGCTTCGTATGTCGGGATTTGATAGCTTGCTTTTTCTCCGCCGACGCGCATTACCGGGTCGGAGAAAAGCGCGTAGTCTCCGAATACTTCAAACGTCACTATATTCGGATGTTCCATATGCTGCACACCTCCTGTGTTTATTTATAATGTGATTGCTTCGCGGCTTTCGCCGTCAAGATTGAGCCCGAAATCCTCGTTGTAGAATTCCTCGCTCAGCGCGAGCGCGATGCCGTCTGCTATGGGATGGAGCGCGCCGCTGTCCGCAAGGGCTCTGCGCTGATTTTCATAGAGCGAGACGGTGTATGCCCGCGCTTTTTTGATGAGCTTTTTGAGATACTTTATGTCCTCTTCGGCCCGTTTTGAGCCGAGCTCGGCGATTATCACTTTTCCCTCGCCGTATGGCACGATAACATCGGTCGTGCTGCTGCCGAAGACGGTAAACCTGCTTCCGGCGGTCTTGAACGCTTGAGTCAGCGCATATTTTTCGCCGTTTGCTTTTAAATAAGGCGCGTTCGCGAATGTCCTGTCGAGCGAAAGAAGATCAAAGAGAGTGAACAGCGAACCGTCGATTTTTATCGGCATATCCTGCGCACCGATGTCGGATTGAATATAGAGCTTCTTGTAGTAGGCGTATACCGCCTCGTCAGATGTAAGCCCCGACGGGTACTTCTCGGAATGATATTCGTAGTCTGACAGCAGTGACATGCACGCCATCTTGCCGTCCTTTATGCTTCTGAGCATGCCGAGGTCTTCGCCGCGGCAGTTTATTATGAACACATCTGCGGCTCCGTTGAGCTCGCCGTTGCGGTTGCATCTGCCCGCCGCCTGTATCACGCTGTCGAGCCCCGCGCAGAGCCTTATCACGCAGCCGAACGAGACATCAACGCCCGCTTCGATGACCTGCGTTGAGATGCAAACCACTTTTTGTGCGTACGGATTTGTGCGCTTTCTTTCAAGTGCGCTGTTTATCTCGGATATTACCGCCATTCTGTGCGCCATGCACATTCCGGCGGAAAGATGGAAGATCACGGTGTTTTCCAATTTCATCTCGGTGAACAGATACGCCGCCTGCTTTTTGAGATTGCATATGACAAGAAGACTGTCCGTTCTGTCGAGCTGTTCTGAGATAAATGCGGGGATTGCGTCAAGCCGCATGCCGCCCTTGTCGATTATCTGCGTGCGTTTGAATACGCGCCACAGCTCTTCGTCAAACGGCACAATATCTTTTATATTTTCTGTCATCGGGTGCGCCGTCTGTTCAAGGCACGGCTGAGTCGCCGAGCACAAGACTATAGTCGCGCCGCAGACCTCCGAGAGAAAGTTTACCGCCGTGTTAAAAAGCGACAGCATTTCGTTCGGCACGGTCTGAACCTCGTCTATGACTATTACGCTGTCGCACAGCGCGTGCATTCTGCGTATGCAAGAGGTCTTTCCTGCAAACAAAGTGTCGAGCAGCTGAACAAGGGTGGTTATTATCACCGGCGACGACCAGTTTTCCGTTAATAACTGGGCGCGCTTAAGCTCGTCCGCGTTGTCCTCGTCGAGAGCGACGTTTGAATGGTGCTCCGTTATGATGCTGTCGTTTCCGATGAATTCTCTTATTATCTTTGCGTTCTGGTCGAGGATACTCAGCAGGGGAGAAGTGAATATGATTCGTTTCTTCCGATGTGTTTTTGCGTGAGCCACGGCGAATCTCAGCCCCGAGAGCGTTTTGCCTGCACCGGTTGGGACATTGAGCCTGAATATGCCGGGCTCTTCTTCTGCGGCGGCGCGGCAGATGTCGGATATCTGCTTTCTTGCCCCGTCTATCGGTCTTGTGTTTGAAAATTCGCCGAGCTTTTCTTCGATGTGCCCGAGGCACTCGTCCCAATCCGCTTCAGCTTGCGGGAACTCCATGTTTTCCATGAATTCCGCCGTGTCGCGCCTGTCGCCCTCGATAACAGCCGAGAGCAGAAGCCGAGCCAGCAGGTTTATCTGAAATTCATATTCTTCAGCTTGCCGTGCGCTTCTCTTCGGATTGCGCTCTCTTATGCCCGCAATAATTTTAGTAAGCTGTTCTGCGGCTTCGTCAAACTGCGATTTCAGTTCGGCGTCTGAGAAGCAGTATTCGTTGAAGTTTTTCTTCGCCTCGTCATAGTCGATGCCGTCTTTTGTCAGCCTGTGTTCAAAGCCGTTTTTGTGGTCGTCATTTACCGCGTCAAACTGCCCGTGATGCGCGCCGACCGCATAGGCGAGAAGCTCGCGCACCTCGTTGTCAACGCCGTCGGACATCTCAAAAATATATCTGACCGCCGCAAAAGTGTGGTTCACTTCGCCGCGCCTGAGCGTGTTGCCGGGCTGTATGTAGTCAAAGAACTTTTTTGTCGCCTTGCCTAAGTCGTGAATGTTCCCGCAAAAGCTTCCGACTTTGTCTAACTCGATACATCGCAGCGCCTCTGCGGCATATTTTCCGCTGTTTTCGTTGTGAGTTTTCAGTGTTTGTTCGTCATATTCCGGCGGTTCGGATTTTTCAACGAGCCGCAGGTGAGCTATAGGCTTCATTGTCTCACTTCCCGTATTTTGTTTGTTTCACCATACATTTTTTAGAGAAAATTGTCAACTTAACTGCAAAAACGATGCGATTTTTGTCGAAAGTGATATGAAAATAGAAAACTTAGTTCTTCCTTATAACAAAACTTCCGACACTGTCGTCACCGAGCGAGGCGATGACGTTCATAAACGTGTTCTTCGACATAACGGCAAAATACCCGCTTGCTTCAAATTTTTCCGGGAAATGCTTTTCGATTTTTTCGAGCGCTGATTTCAGCGCGAAAACAGCCGCCACACCGTGCTTGCAGATGCCGCATGCCCAGCAGTCGCAAGTGATGTTTGCAATCATGCCGTTCTTGTAGTCAAATTCAACTTCGTGCAGCTCGTTTGTGCCGACTATCGCGTGTCCCTTGCCGTCTTCAACGCTGAGATACAGAACCTCGCCGCAGTTGAAGTCGGATTTGCCTACCATTATTGTGTGCTCGTATGCTCCCATGCCCTCGAGGTCGTCGAGATTATAGAACTTGTTCTCTTTTGCGCTCGCATATTCCTCATCGGGTTTTGTGGGAGCTTTGAAGTAGGGGAGTATCTTCCCGAACGGCACGGTATTTTTGTCAAAAGAGAACAGCTCGTCGCCGACATAGCAGAACTCGCCGGAGATATCCGTGTCGATTTTTGCGATTATTCTTTTGTAGTCGGACAGCTTTATTTTGAATGTGTACGACACATCGATGACCTTGCCGCGCTTGCCCTCAAGCTTGCCGTCAACATAGACGAGGTCGCCGACATGCAGGTCGAAAAGATTGTTGTAATATGTGCAGTCAAAGCCGCGCTGCGGGAAATAGACCCTCACGAGCGATTCCCTCGCGGGAGCCTCTTCGGGAGCTTTTGCTTCAGACTCGGGAACTTTCTTTTCTGCCTCTTTTTCTGCGGTAAAACCTATCTTGAATTTCATATGTATCTCTCCGTTCCTTATTTTCTGATTCTATTCTATCACGGCAGGTGTGTCAAAAAACGGACAGTAAAACTTGAAATTCCCGTAATTAGCGGTGTTTGCGCCGGCTTTGTCTCTTGGCGATGACAAGTAGAATGGCGAATAGGGATTTGTCTATCATTTTAGCTGTAGCAAGGTAAAAGCAAGCGACCCAACCGGTCTTTATAATCAAGCTTTCAATAGCCGCGCCGCAGTGTTTGATAAACTTTTTTAGAAGAGCGGGCAACATCATCGAAGCGCCGCCGACTGGGAGTCGCGAGTTATGTATTTCGAGGCCTCGTTGAGCGGCTTGTAGGGGTCGGCGACCTCGACGAACCTTTGATGCGTGAGCGTCACGGTGTTTTTTGGAGATGATGCAAGCAAAGCAATCCTTTAGTCACTTGCCACTATTATAGATTTTCAAAGCAGGCGAACGAAGTTCCGCCTATGATCCGTAAAATAAGTTTTTGCAAAGATCCCGTGCCGCTGTCGCGGCAGCGGTGCGTCGAGTCGCCGCACCCTACAAGGTGCTTATCAATAAAATTGTGCAAACTCCGTGGGCGGATGATATCTGTTCTTACATCATTGTGATAATTCGCAATATTGATACGACTGTCTATATCCGATACCTACACCCGCGCCCTCCAACTTATCAACACATCCCTATCTCATGTCGAAATGAAAAAATCCTACCCACGAAAGCCGTGGATAGGATTTGCTGTTTTATTTGTTCTGTTTATTTATACTGTGCGAGCACATCCGACGCGAGGGCGGTGAGCTCATCTTTTACGCTCTCGGGGGAGAGGACTGTCACATCCGCGCCGAAGTTCATTATCCATGTCAGGAACACGGGGCTCACAAACACTTTTACGCGCATGTCAAAATGTGTGTCGGTGATATTTGAAAACGCAGTGTCGAAGCCGAATTTGTCTATCATGACATTTGCGAGCTTGTTTTCGCAGCGGAGCGTGACCGTCTCTTCGCGGCCGCCGTACATTCCGAAGGTCTGCTTTGAATAGAGCGCCATATCGAAATCGGCGAAGAACTCCGCGCCGTCGCGCTTTTCTTCGGTCGGCTGAATTTTTGTCATCTTGTCGACCCGGTAGTGCTTTATCTTGTTCTCGTCCGAGTCGTAGCCAATCATATAGTAGTTCTCATCATCCCAGGTCAGCGCCCACGGGCTGATACGATATATTTTGCCGTCGTGGCGCAGCTTCTTCTGCTTGTGCTCGTCCCAGGTGAAGTATTGAAACGCTATCTTTGCGTCGCGGTTTATCGCGTCGTGTATGTAGTCGACGGCGTAGTAGATGCTCTCGTTCATTGCCTTGATGCGGTTCGAGACAAAGACCTGCCGCTGCAGCTCCTGCGCCTCATATCGGCTCCCCCA